>Ga0209515_10000481_pt1 | contig 72454 bp, 65 predicted proteins | sample Subgroupgradi54m_FD_187454 | JGI IMG/M metagenome (GOLD analysis project Ga0209515, IMG submission 187454) | Subsurface groundwater microbial communities from S. Glens Falls, New York, USA - GMW60B uncontaminated upgradient, 5.4 m (SPAdes)... ...
ACGACGGGAGCGCTGTGAGCGCGAGGAGCGCCGCGGAGCAAGCCCCGCAGTCGCGAACGACGGTAGCGCGGTGAGTCCGATCGTGCTGGTGGCGCACGGCTCGGCAGACCCCCGGGCGGCTTCGGCCAACCGGGGGCTCGCCGAGGCGTTGGCCCGGGCGCTGCCCGGCGTCGGCGCGGCCGCCGCCGACGGGGAGGTCCCCGAGCCGCCGCCGGTGCGGGTCTGTTTCCTCGACCACGCCGGGCCCCGCCCCGGGGAGGTGCTCTTCTCCCTTGCCGGGGAAGGGCACCGCTCGGCGACGGTGGTACCGCTGTTGCTGACCGCCGCGTACCACGGCCGGGTCGACCTGCCAGCGGTGCTGGACCGGGCGCGGACCGACGGGCTGCAACTGCCCGTGGCGGTGACCGATGTGCTCGGCCCGGTGGGCGGCCTGGTGCCGCAGACCCTGCTCGCCGCGTTGCGCCGTCGGCTGACCGAGACCGGTGCCTCGTTCGACGCGGTGGTGCTGGCTGCCGCCGGTACCCGTGACTCGGTGGCCCGCTGCACGGTGGAGCAGACGGCGCGGGCGCTGGGTGCCCGGCTCGGCGTGCCGTGCGCCGCTGCGTACGCGGCGGCGAGCGGTCCTACCGGCGCAGCGGCGGTGGCTGCGCTGCGTGCGGCGGGGGCCCAGCGGATCATCGTCGCCGGCTATTTCCTGGCGCCCGGGCGGCTCTACGAGACGGTGGTGTCCTCTGCGCTTGGCGGCGGCGCCGTGGCGGCCGCCGAACCGTTGGGCGACGCGCCCGAGCTGGCCCGCCTGGTGCTCGACAGGGTCGCCGCCGCCTGGGCGCCTGGACTCCCCAGCGCCGCCTAGCCGTGACACCCCGAAGACGCCCCGGTGGCTGGTGCCGCCGGGGCGTCTTCGGGGTAGTTCAGGCTGGGGCTGTGCGGTACTGGGTCAGCCGGAGTGAGCGCGGATCCGCAGACCGCCGCGACGCTTCAGAGCACGCCGCTCATCTTCGCTGAGCCCGCCCCAGACGCCAGCGTCCTGACCGGTCGCGAGTGCCCACTGCAGGCAGTCGTCGACAACGGAACAGCGCCGGCAGACTGCCTTCGCCTGCTCGACCTGCAGCACGGCCGGCCCGGACGTCCCGATCGGGAAGAACAGCTCCGGGTCCTCATCGCGGCAGGCAGCATGGTGGCGCCAGTCCGACATGGCGGCAACACTCCTTGGTTCTGTTGATCAATAACGTATCGAGTGGCAGGTGTTACTCTGTGCATCTCGCGGGTGCCGGCCGTTGTTCGACTGAGCCGACCCGAACGGCAGCGCGTGTGCAGACAAGTCATTCGCTTGTGAATGCTTTCACGAACGCCTGTGATGTCAAGAGGGCTGCTCGGAAAAACTCGCACTGCGTGAGCGGAGTCACGCTATGTATGTCCGTTTTTTTCGAACCTGCCCACCCTGGGTCACAACTGTCCGTAATCAGCGTAGTGCTTCGGGTGAGTCCCTGCGTCGTCCTGCCTGCACTCGCTTAACGCGTCAGCAGACGACACGTAACGCCAGAGGTACCGCCATGAATTGGACTTTTTCTCGCTCACCCAGGTACTCCCCGTCGAGCTGGAACGCCATCGGCCGGTCCGCACTCAGCGTGAAGCCCGCCAGGTCGTGCCGGCGCAGCACCCGGCGGCCGCGCGGATCCGGCCGACGGGACAGCACCTGCCTGGCCGTGCGCAGGGTACTGGGCAACTTCAGCCCGCGCAGCGCGAGCAGGTCGAGTCCGCTGTCGAAGGAGGCCTGCGGGCAGGGGTTCACAGCCCGGTCACCCAGGTAGGTCCAGGGTGCGGTGTTCTGCACGATGACCATGGAGATCCCGTCCTCAGCCGGTTCACCAGGGCATTCCATCGTCACCGGCGGGTTCTTCCGGTCGGTACCCAGGAAGTACGGGCTGAAGACCGACCGCAGGTACAGCAGCGGGTTGGAGGTGTTGCCCTGCCGGCGGGCGTACTCGACCCGGCGGACCACCTCCGCGTCCAGGCCCAGGCCGGCGCAGAACGTGAAGTACCGCTCGTCGGCGCGGCCGAGGCTGACCGCGCGGTACCGCTTCTCGCGCAGGGCTTCCAGGATCACGCCGGTACCCTCGGTCGAGTCCTTCGGCAGCCCGAGCGCCCGGGCGAAGACGTTGGTCGAGCCGCCCGGCACCACCGCGAGCGCCGGCCGGGTGGCCGCCGAGTCGCCAGCCGGCATCAGGCCGTTGACCACTTCGTTGACGGTTCCGTCCCCACCGAGCGTGACGACCAGGTCGACCCCGTGCGCCGCCGCATCGTGGGCAAGCTCGGTGCCGTGGCCGCGGTGTCGGGTGTACGCCACCTTCAGCTCCACGCTGCTGCCCAACGCTCTGAGCAGGACGTCCCGTCCCCGTCGGGTGGTCGTCGTTGCCTTCGGGTTGACCACGAGAAGCGCTCGCACAGCGGGACTGTACCCGGAATCGGCCGCAAGCTCACCGTAAGGGCGGCCCAGGATAGGGTGGCGCGCGTGACCGGACAGACCACCCCCGCGCCGGCGACGCTGCGCGTGACGATCGGGCTACTGGCCGGTGAGGCCGTCGCTGTCGCGGCGCTGGCCGGCGCTGCAGGGTATGGCGCCCTGAACGGCGCTGCAGGGTATGGCGCCCTGAACGGCGCTGCAGCCAGCCGCAGCGGATGGGGCGTCACCGCCTTCGCGGCCGCGATCGCGGCGCTGCTCGGCGCGCTGGCGTGGGCGTTGCTGCGCCGCCGGGGCTGGGCGCGTGGCCCGTCGGTCGTGCTCGAACTGATGCTGCTGCCGATCGGGTACTACATGATCCGGGCTGGTCACCCCTGGTTCGGCGTACCGGTGCTGCTGATCGGTCTCGTCGGCGCCGGCCTGCTGGTGGCGCCGACGACCCGCGAGGCTCTCGGTATCCACTGAACGGGGCTGCGAAACGCCCTACGCTGAGGATCGTGGGGGTAAAGCACGCCGAGCGTTTGCCGGCGTACCAGCTGGTGGCGGCGAGTCTGCGGGCGCAGATCACGTCGGGGCGGCTGCGTCCGGGAGACCGCCTGCCGGCCGAACCCCAGTTGTGCGACCGTGCGGGGGTCAGCCGTTCGACGGTCCGGGAGGCGCTGCGGCTGCTGGCCAGTGAACACCTCATCGTGACGACCCGCGGCGTGACCGGGGGGAGTTTCGTCTCGCAGCCCAGCCCCGGCCAGCTCGCCGACACCCTGTCGGCCAGCCTGCGGCTGCTGATCGCCACCGGCCAGGTGGACATGGCGCAGATCGTCGAGGTCCGCGCCGCGATCGAGGTACCGGCGGCGGGGCTCGCGGCGCAGCGGCGTACCGACGAGGATCTGGCCGCACTGCGGGCCACGCTCGGCGACTCGCAAACCGCCGGCCTGGAAGCGATGCTGGCCGCCCATCGCAGCTTCCACCTCACGTTGGCGACGGCAGCCGGCAACCCGCTCGTCGAGGTGATGCTCCGGCCGCTGTACAGCGTGACGAACGAGCGGGCGATGCCCGGCCCGGCACCTGCGGGGTTCTGGCGGTGCGTCGACGAGGAGCATCGGAGCATCCTGCAGGCTGTCGCCGCGCAGGACCCGGCAGCGGCCCGGGCCGCCGCGTACTCCCATGCGCAGCACGCCTGTGACCTGCACGCCAGCCGGGCGTACGGCTAGTCTGCGGGCGGCACCGGGGTGGTACCGGCCGGGCGGCGCTTGGTCAGCTGGATCGCCACCCGATCCGAGGTCGCTTCGGCTGATACCTCGTCCGTCAGGGCGTTGAGCACCTGCCAGGCGAAGGCCTCGTCGGAGGGGAGCCGCGCCGCCGGACCGGCCGACACCGCTGCCTCGACGGTGAGGGTGGCGTCGGTGACGGTGAACCGGCAGCACAGCTCGGCGCCGGGTGCGGCCAGTACGAGCAGGATCGCGCACGCCTCGTCGACCGCGATCCGCAGATCCTCGATCTCGTCGAGGGTGAAGTGCAGCCGGGCGGCGAGGCCGGCGGTGGCGGTGCGCAGCACGCCGAGGTAGGCGCCGGTGGCGGGCACGGCGAGCAGGACGACGTCGTCTTCGCCGGCCTCGGTGGCTGGAACGGCCTGGCTCACGTGCACCCCTCTATGCCACTCTCCGGGCCCGGCACCGTCCCGCGCGGGTTCGGTTCAGGGACAGTCCAGATTGGAGCGGTTGCGGCGGCCCCCAAGCCGGATACCCGTGCCTGGGGGCCGTGAACCGGTCGGTCGAGGCTCAGGCCTGCTTGGTCTCCCAGAAGATCTTCGCGATCTCGTCGATCTTCTCGAGCAGCGTGACGGCGGTCGCCGGGTCGGCCGAGCCCTTGGAACCGCCTGCGCCAGCCAGCTTGGTGGCCTCGTTGAACAGCTGGTGCAGCTGCGGGTACCGCTCGAAATGCGGGGCCTTGAAGTAGTCGGTCCAGAGCACCCACAAGTGGTGCTTGACCAGCTCGGCCCGCTGCTCCTTGATGATCAACGCCCGGGTGCGGAACTCCGGATCTTCGTTCGCCTGGTACTTGTCGCAGATCGCCTTGACCGACTCCGCTTCGATCCGCGCCTGCGCCGGGTCGTACACGCCGCAGGGCAGGTCGCAGTGGGCAAGGACGACGGTACGGGGAGTCAGTAGACGCGGCAGTCGCATCGAGTCCTCCTGAATGGTTTGCGATGATCTCTTGCGATGATCCCTGAATCCTGACCCTACCCTCCTCCTCTGCGTCCAGCGACAGTGAGGCCCGATGCCCCGACCATGGTTCACCGCACTCGTGTATGGACCGTCGATGGTGCCGACGCTGCGCCACGGCGACGCGCTGGTGGTGCGCCGGGTGACCGGGCGCGGGGTGCGCGTCGGCGACGTGGTGGTCGTGCGGTTCGCGGGCCGCCCCGGTGCGCTCTTCGTCAAGCGGGTGGCCCGCCCGCAGGGCCCGGGCTGGTGGGTACTGGGCGACAACCCGCTGGTGAGCGACGACTCCCGGGCGTACGGCGTGGCCGAGGTGGTGGGCCGGGTACTGCTGCGCTGGTGGCCGCGTCCGGGCCGGGTACGGCGCCTGCCGGAGGTTTGAGGCCGGTTTGAGCCGGGTCACCGCGCGTGCGCCCCGGCGCTCACTATGCTCGGGGTACCGCACCGTACTGGGTACCCCGGTCCGGCCGACCGCCGACGACCCGGATGTCTGCCCGGCGCATTCCCCTGGAGCACGTGGCAAGGAGAAGCCGTGTCCGCAGCCATTGATCCCCTCGACCCCGTCTTCGCGCTGCACCGTGGCGGCAAGATGGCCGTGCGCTCGACGGTGCCGCTGGCCACCCGGGAGGATCTCTCGCTGGCGTACACCCCGGGTGTGGCCCGGGTATGCGAGGCCATCGCCGCCGACGAAGCGCTCGTCTACGACTACACCTGGGTCCGGTACACCGTCGCGGTGGTCACCGACGGGTCGGCCGTACTCGGACTGGGCAACATCGGACCGCGCGCGGCGATGCCGGTGATGGAGGGCAAGGCGGTGCTGTTCAAGCAGTTCGCCGACGTCGACGCGGTGCCGGTCTGCCTGGCCACCCAGGATCCGGACGAGATCGTGGCGGTGGTGACCGCGCTGGCGCCCTCCTTCGGCGGGATCAACCTGGAGGACATCTCGGCGCCGCGCTGCTTCGAGATCGAGCGGCGGCTCGACGAGGCGCTGGACATCCCGGTCTTCCACGACGACCAGCACGGCACCGCGATCGTGGTACTCGCGGCGTTGCGTAACGCCAGCACGCTGCTGGACCGGGACCTGGCCGGTCTGCGGGTGGTGGTCTCCGGAGCCGGGGCGGCCGGAATCGCGGTGAGCAGGATGCTCTTCGCCGGCGGCGTGACGGCCGGCAACCTGATCATGGTCGACTCCCGGGGCACCCTCCACAAGGGACGCGAGGATCTCACCTCCGCCAAGCGGGACATGGCTGAGCTGACCAACTCGACCGGTGTGGCTGGTGGGATCGGCGATGCGCTGCGCGGCGCGGACGTGCTCATCGGGCTCTCCGGCGGCTCGATCGACGAAGAGGCGCTGGCCGGGATGACCCCCGGCGGGGCGATCTTCGCCATGGCGAACCCCACCCCCGAGGTGCATCCGGAGCTGGCCAGGCGGTACGCCGCGATCGTGGCGACCGGGCGCAGCGACTTCCCCAACCAGATCAACAATGTGCTGGCGTTCCCCGGCGTCTTCCGTGGCGCGTTCGACGCCCGGGCCACCCGGATCACCGACGGGATGAAGCTGGCGGCTGCCGAAGCGATCGCCTCGGTGGTGAGCGCCGAACTGAGTCCCGAGGCGGTCGTGCCGAGCCCGCTGGACACCCGGGTCGCACCGGCCGTGGCGGCAGCGGTCGCCGGGGCGGCCCGCCGCGACGGTGTCTGCCGGCCGTAACGGGGCGCTGCCGTCCGGGCTGGCGGTGACCGGGTTCATCGCCGGTGCCGGGGGCGGCTGCTAGCGTCGCGGGCATGCTTGCCGCTTATGCCGCCGCCATCAACCCGGACGACCCGCTCGCCGCGCTGGCCGTCGGCGAGCGGCCTGAGCCGGTACCCGCCGCGGACGACTGGGTGACCGTGCAGGTCCGGGCCAGCGCGCTCAACCACCACGATCTGTGGTCGCTGCGCGGGGTCGGGCTTGTCGCCGGGCAACTGCCGATGATCCTCGGCGCTGACGCCGCCGGCGTGGATCCGGACGGCAACGAGGTGGTCGTGCACGCCGTCATCGAAAATCCGGGCGCTGGCGGGCCACCCTGGTCGATCCTGAGCGAGTACTTTCCCGGCACGCTCGCCGAGCGGGTGGCGGTACCGCGGGCGAACCTGGTACCCAAGCCGGCCGTACTGTCCTTTGTGGACGCTGCGTGCCTGCCGACCGCGTGGCTCACCGCGTACCGGATGCTGACCACCAAGGGACGGCTGCCGGAGGCAGGCTCGGTGCTGGTCCAGGGCGCCGGCGGCGGGGTCGCCACCGCTGCGGTGGTGCTGGCGAAAGCGCTCGGCGCCCGGGTCTACGCGACCAGCCGCGATCCGCAGAAGCGGGAGCGCATCGCGCAGCTCGGCGCGACGGCACTGCAACCCGGTGTCCGACTACCGGAGCGGGTCGACGTCGTCATCGAGACCGTGGGCGCGGCGACGTTCGACCATTCGCTGAAATGCGCCGGCCGCGGTGGCCGGATCGTGGTCTGCGGGGCGACCGCCGGGTACTCCCCGACAGTGAACCTGCGCCGGATCTTCGCGCTCCAACTGGAGATCCTCGGCTCCAGCATGGGTACCCGCGACGAGCTCGCCGCCCTGCTGACGCTGTGCGCGCAGCGCGGGGTACGCCCGGTGGTCGACTCGGTGTACGGCTTCTCCGAGGTACCCGCCGCCTTCGCTCGACTGGCTTCGGGGCAGGCGTTCGGCAAGGTGGTACTGGACCACAGCCGTTGATCCGACCCGACGAGTGCCGCGCCGGGCTCAGGACTTCGGCGCGACCACGGCCTGCACGTGGCGGTAGCCGAGCTGGCTCATGTTGCCGTTCAGGAAGTCCTGCTCGCTGACCCGGACCACCTCGCCGCCGCCGGGTTGGTAGAAGAGCAGGTCGTTGCCGTCATGGCCGGCGAGCAGGACATAGTGCGCGGGGTACCTGTCGCCGATGAGCACCGGGACCGGGTACCCCTGGTCGACCGCGCTGACCGCGTCGCGCAGCGCCGGGTCGACGCTGCGGTCGTTGGTGTCGTCGACGACGCGCCAGTCGTACCGGGTGCCCATCGTTGCCGCCTGGTCGTTGAGCTCGCCACTGACCCCCCACGGGGTGGTGCCCAGCTTCTGTGGCCACACCGTGTTGGTCGAGTCGTGGACCCGTTGCTCCTCGGCCCTGAGCCGCTCGGTGAACGCGTCCGAGGTCTCGTTCTCGTGTCCCGGCTCGCCAAGGGTGAGCTGCAGCGTGTACATCGGGTCGACCATGGACCGGGCCACCACGAGCGAGGTGGAGCCGCAGGTCGTCTCGTCCAGCTGTTCCACCCGGGCGCCGTTGAAGCGCGCCGCTCCGGGCTGTCCCGGATCGACCAGGCTCAGATGCTCGCGGAGCCAGTCGGGCTCCCTGCCCTGGATTCGCCTGCCGAACTCGTCCAGCTCGTCCAGGGAGTGCCCGGCGGCGAACGTCTTGAGCAGGTACGCCTGCTCCTCGGTGCTGGTGGCCCGGGCCAGGATCGCGTCCAGCCGCGCCTGGTCCGGCGCGGAGAGTCTGGCGCGCAGGTCAGCGGCGCGCTGGGCCTGGGCTCCGGTGAGGATCACGTTGTCGCCGTTGACGCTGCCGCCGATCGCGGTGTCAGCCAGCAGTACCGCGCTGGCGGCGGACTGGTGGGCGCGCCGGTTGACCCCGGCCCGGGCCCGCCCGGTGACATCGGCGAGATGGCCGTCCAGCGCGTCCGCCGCGTCCAGGCTCTCCTGGTAGACGCGCCAACACCCGGTGACCAGATCGACGACCCGCTGTTTCAGCCGGGCGAGGTCGCCGAGCAGATCCTTGCCGGGAAGCGTCACGCCGTGCCGGCCGATCTCGATCGGGTGCGACAGGTCGTGGGAGAGCTCATGCCAGGCGTCGTACAGCTGCTGGTGCAGGTCGGCGTGGCGCTTGCGGAGCCGCTCCACCGAGTCGGCGTACCCCTCGATCGCACTGGCCGCGACGGTGAACGCCGGCTCGATCCGTTCCGTCAGGTCGGCCGTGGCCGTCGCCACCTGGGCGGCCTTCGCCCCGGCCAGCCCCTGCCAGATCTCGGGCAGCGTGCCGGTGCCCAGCCGACGAATCTCGGAGCTCAGCGGCTGCGCGTCACGGCCCGCCAGGCGGAACGCGGCCGCCAGGTCGCGCAGCTCCGAGGGGTGGCCCGGCGGCGGCTCGGCGACCGCGCGGATCGCCTGCTGGATGTGGTCGGCAATGCTGATCGGGTTGGTCAGCGTGCGTAGCGAGTCCAGTAGCAGTTCCAGGTCGTAGACCAGATGGCTGACGGTGGACCGGTCGGTGGCGGTCATCGGGGCTCCTGCCGGTGCGAGGCCAGCCGCGCCGCGGAGTCGGAGTCGGAGTCGGCATAGGCATCGGCGGAGGCCTCGATGCCGGCACACATCTGCTGCAGCACGTCGGCGTAGACGCCGAGCTCGGCGAACCACGCCTCCTGCATCAGCTGGAAGTTGCCCAGCACGTCGCGGTACCCGAAGGCGTCGCCCGGCTCTGCGGTTGTGCGGTCCCAGGCGCTGCGCACGGCGAGCAGCTCCTGCGACACCTGGCAGGCGGCTTGCGAGCTCTCCCGCAGGGCGGCGGAGTCGACCCGGAGCCCCCCGGCCGGATCGCCGTTCGTCCCCTGTGGATTGCCCATGCCGTCTCCCCGATGCCACGCTGCAGCCGGTTCCGCCGTGCCGTCCGAAGCGTCACTGTACTGCCCGGCGGTGGCGGGCAGGGGGCGTGACGCCCGTCGATTGTTGACGCGCGTCGCGGTGCGGGGCCATCGCACCGACGAACCGCGACCGGATGCGCTGTCTACGGATCCTCGTCGTCGGAATCATCCAGGCGGGCGAGCCAGGTGGCGAGCCGCTCGACGGGTACCTCGAACTCGGGGTTGAGGTCGACGAAGTCGCGCAGCCGCTCAGCCAGCCAGTCGATGCTCACCTGCTCGCCGCCGCGCCGCTCAGCCAGCTCCTCAATTCCGCGGTCCGTAAAATACACGTCCCCCGCCCCCTCCTACTCCGGAGATCTTGGACGCTCAGGCACGCCCTCGCCTGCCTGAGCGTCCAAGATCTCGGCTACGCCTTCGGCAGGGCGGCTTCGGTCAGCGCGGCCTGCTCGGCGTCATGCAGCGTGGTGGAGCCCACGGCGGGAGCGGCGGCGGCCGGGCGGGAGATGCGCCGTAGGCGCACGCCCTCCAGGTGCTCCAGCAGGTTGAGCGCGATGAAGGACCAGGCGCCCTGGTTGGCCGGCTCCTCCTGGACCCAGGCGAAGTCCTCGGCGTTGGGGTACATCGCGAGCGCCGCCCGTACCTCGTCGACCGGCAGCGGGTACAGCTGCTCCAGGCGCAGGATCGCGGTGTCGGTGATGCCCCGATCGGTGCGCGCGGCGAGCAGATCGTAGAAGACCTTGCCGGAGCAGAGCAGTACCCGCTTGACGGCGCCGCGATCGACGCCGGTACCCGGATCGGCCAGTACCGGCTGGAAGCCGCCGGTGGTGAAGTCCTCCACCGTCGAGACGCACCGCTTGTGCCGCAGCAGCGACTTCGGGGTGAAGATGACCAGCGGCTTCTTCTTCGGTGAGAGCCCCTGCCGGCGCAGCAGGTGGAAGTGGCTGGCCGGGGTGCTGGGTACCGCCACCCGCAGGTTGTCCTCGGCGCAGAGCTGCAGGTACCGCTCCAGCCGGCCGGAGGTGTGGTCGGGGCCCTGCCCCTCATGCGAGTGCGGCAGCATGATCGTCAGCGAGCTGCGCTGGGCCCACTTCGCCTCACCCGACGAGACGAACTCGTCCACCACGGACTGTGCGCCATTGGCGAAGTCACCGAACTGCGCCTCCCACAGCACCAGCGCGTCGGGGTTCTCCACGGAGTACCCGTACTCGAAGCCCATCGCCGCGAACTCACTCAGCAGCGAGTCGTACGCGAAGAACCGGGCCTGGTCGTCGACGACCGCGGAGAGCGGGAGGTAGTCCAGCCCGGTGGTGGCGTCGACGATCGCGGCGTGCCGTTGCACGAAGGTGCCGCGCCGGGAGTCCTGGCCGGACAGGCGCACGGTCACGCCCTGCGCGAGCAGCGAGCCGAACGCGATGATCTCGCCGAAGCCCCAGTCGATGTCGCCCTCGGCGGCCATCTTCGCCCGGCGCTCCAGCAGCTGCAGGATCCGCTTGTGCGGGGTGAAGCCTTCGGGCGGGTTGCCGTGCGCCTCGCCGATGCGCTGCAGCAACCCGGGGTCGATCGCGGTGGACACGATCGGCTCCGGCTCGGCCTCGCGCAGCCGGCTGACCCGGCTGGACGGTCCGGACTTTGCGTCGCGGGTGGCCCGGAAGACCGTCTCCAGCTGCTGCTGGTAGTCGCGCAGCAGCTCCTCGGCATCGTCGACGGCAAGATCGCCGCGGCCGATCAGATGTTCTGTGTAGATCTTGCGGACCGACCGCTTGGTGTCGATGATCGCGTACATCAGCGGGTTGGTCATCGACGGGTCGTCGCCCTCGTTGTGGCCGCGGCGGCGGTAGCAGAGCATGTCGAGCACGACGTCCTTGTTGAACGCCTGGCGGTACTCGAAGGCCAGCCGCGCCACCCGGACGACCGCCTCGGGGTCGTCGCCGTTGACGTGGAAGATCGGCGCCTGGATCATCCGGGCCACGTCGGTGCAGTACAGCGAGGAGCGCGAGTACTCCGGTGCGGTGGTGAAGCCGACCTGGTTGTTGACGACCACGTGCACGGTGCCGCCGGTGCGGTACCCGCGTAGCTGCGACAGGTTCAATGTCTCGGCCACCACGCCCTGGCCGGCGAAGGCGGCATCGCCGTGGATCAGCAGCGGCAGTACCGTGTACCCCTCCAGCCCCAGGTCGAGACGGTCCTGCTTGGCTCGCACGATGCCCTCGAGCACCGGGTCGACCGCCTCCAGATGCGACGGGTTCGCGGTGACGCTGACCGTGGTGGAGTGCACGCCGTCCGGGGTGGTGAACGTGCCGGCCTGGCCGAGGTGGTACTTGACGTCGCCTGAGCCGTGCGCCGACTTCGGGTCCATCTGCCCTTCGAACTCCGAGAAGATCTTCTCGTACGGCTTGCCGACGATGTTGGCCAGCACGTTGAGCCGGCCCCGGTGGGCCATCCCGATGACGACCTCGTCGAGCCCGGCGCGGGCGGAGTCCTGCAGGATCTGGTCGAGCAGCGGGATGAGACCCTCGCCGCCCTCCAGCGAGAAGCGCTTCTGCCCGACGTACTTGGTGTGCAGGAAGGTCTCGAACGCCTCGGCCGCGTTGAGCCGGTTGAGGATGTGCTTCTGCTCGGCGGAGTCGGGCTTCTCGTAGCGCTTCTCGACCCGCTCGGCGATCCAGCGCCGCTCCTCGGGGTCCTGGATGTGCATGTACTCCACGCCGACGCGACGGCAGTACGAGTCGCGCAGCACCCCGAGAACCTCGCGCAGCTTCATCTTCTGCTTGCCGGCGAAGCCACCCACCGGGAAGATCCGGTCCAGGTCCCACAGGGTGAGGCCGTGCTCCAGCACGTCGAGGTCGGGGTGACGACGGATCTCGAACTCCAGCGGGTCGGTGTCGGCCATCAAATGCCCGCGTACCCGGTAGGCGTGGATCAGCTCGACGACCCGCGCCGCCTTGTCGATCTGGCCTTCGGAGGTACGGGCGACGTCACGGACCCAGCGCACCGGCTCGTACGGGATGCGCAGCGAGGTGAAGATCTCGTCGTAGAAGCCGTGTTCGCCGACGAGCAGCTCGTGGATCCGGCCGAGGAACTCCCCGGACTGTGCGCCTTGGATGATCCGGTGGTCGTACGTGCTGGTCAGTGTGATGATCTTGCTGACAGCGAGCTCGGCGAGGCGCTCCTCGCTCATCCCGGCGAACGGCGCCGGGTACTCCATCGCGCCCACCCCGAGGATGGTTCCCTGACCGACCATCAGCCGCGGCTGCGAGTGCACGGTGCCGAGGCCGCCCGGGTTGGTCAACGAGATGGTGATGCCGGAGTAGTCGTCCATGGTCAGCTCGTTCTTACGGGCCCGGCGGACGAGATCCTCGTACGCCTGCCAGAACTGGCGGAAGTCCATCGTTTCGCAGCTCTTGATCGACGGCACCACGAGGCTGCGTGAGCCGTCCGGCTTGGGCAGGTCGATCGCGATGCCCAGGTTGACGTGCGGCGGGACGACGACGACCGGTTTGCCGTCGAGCTCGGCGAAGGAGTTGTTCATCTCGGGGCGCCGGGTGAGCGCCCGGACCATGGCGTACCCGATCAGGTGGGTGAAGCTGATCTTTCCGCCGCGCCCGCGGGCGAGATGGTTGTTGATCACTATGCGGTTGTCGGCGATCAGCTTGGCCGGCACCGCCCGTACGCTCGTGGCGGTGGGTACCTCCAGCGAGGCCGCCATGTTCTGCACGATCTTCGCCGCGACACCGCGCAGCGGCAGGGTCTGCGCGCCAGCCGGGACGGCCACCCTGACGGCCTGCCCGGCCGTGGTGGCCGCGCCAGCCGTGCCAGCCGCGGCGGGCGTGGCGGGCGTGACCTTGGCTGGCACCTGCTCGGGGGCCGCCGCCGGTGCCGAAACGGCCGGTGTCGCCACGGCCGGTGTCGCCACGGCCGGTGTCGCCACGGCCGGTGTCGCCACCGGCGCCGGCGCGGTGGCGGCCGCGGCTACCGTCGGCGCCGGGTCGCCGGCCCGGGCCTCGCCGCCCGGCTTGTAGTCGGCGAAGAATTCGTGCCAGGCGGGATCCACGCTCGCCGGATCGGCGAGGTACCGCTGGTACATGTCCTCGACGATCCACTCGTTGGGGCCGAAGCCCATCAGCGGGTTGTCCTGCGTGTTGGTCGTCTGGGTTGACACGTCCGCTTTCGCCTCTTCCGCATGTGATTCTCTGGGGAGCCGGGGGCTGGGTCCACGTTACGCGTTGGCAAACGGGCGGGCGTCAGGGATGCCCGCCCGTGCTCTGGTCACTGATGAAGTTTTGATATCCGACCGTCGGTTCCGGCGGGCGGATTCGGTTCTGGCGGGGCGGGTCAGGAGACGTCGCGCCGCTGCATGATCAGGATACCGATCGTGCCCGAGATGACCGCGTAGCCGATCATCACCAGCAGGCCGACGTACTGCGGTGCCGCCTCCGGGTACGCCAGCCCCGGGGTGGTCATGATCTGTGACGCGACCGGCGGCAGGGCCACCGCGGCGGTGAATAGCCAGGTCGCGTCCAGGGCGCGGGAAATCGCCACGATGACGGCCAGGGCGGGCACGTAGCCGATGAGGTAGAGCACGAGTCCGGTGACGACGGTGCCGACCTGGTTGCGCAGGAGTGCCCCGAAGCCGACGCCCAGCGCCGCCCAGAGCGTGTAGGCGAGCAGGTTGAGCAGGATCGCCTGCCACACCGCCCACTCGCCGAGGTAGTTGTCGTGGCTCTGCGCGCTGAAGAAGATCACTCCGACCGAGAGGTCGAGGACGGTGGTGAAGAGCCAGAAGCCGGCTGCCGCCAGCGCGCCGACGACCAGCTTGCTGAGTACGACCGTCAGGCGGCTCGGTGTGGCGAGGAACGTAGTGGTCGCGGTCTCGTGGCGATACTCGTTCGTGATCATCAGAGCCGCGAAGAGCATCACGAACATCACGCCGAAGTACTGCCCGGCCGTGTAGAGCTGGATGGCGAGTCCCTTGCTGATCGAACCCGCCTGGCTCGACTCGAAGGACGCGGCAAGGGTAAAGATCAGCAGGGCCAGCGCGGTGGTCAGGAAGATCCCGATGGCAAAGAGCCACCAGGTCTTCGTGGTGCGGATCTTGACGAACTCGGAGTGGATGGCGCGGATCATCGAATGGCCCCAATCCCACGGGTCAGCTGAAGGAAGACCTGTTCCAGGTCGGGCTTTTCGACGGCCAGCTCGTGCACCTCGACGCCGGCCTTCAGGGCTATCGCGCTGATCGCGGGGGCATCCATACCGGAGATCATCAACGATCCGTTGGCCGGGTTCCAGCCGACCTGGGCGCCCGCGGCGGTCAGCTCCGGAGCCAGCTTGTCCGGCTCCGGCGTGCGGACCCGCACCTGCGCCTGAACCGACCACGAGTCGATGAGCTGCTTCAGCGGTCCCTGTGCCACCAGGCGCCCGGCCGCGATGATCACGACGTCGTCGGCGAGCTGCTCCATCTCGGAGAGCAGGTGGCTGGAGACCAGGATGGTGCGGCCCTGTGCGGCGAGCCCCTTCAGGAGTTCGCGCATCCAGCGGATGCCCTCGGGATCCAGGCCGTTGGCCGGCTCGTCGAGGACCAGCACCCCCGGATTGCCCAGCATCGCCGCGGCGATACCGAGCCGCTGGCGCATGCCGAGGGAGTACCCCTTGAACTTGCGCTTCGCCGCGGGCTGCAGCCCGACCAGGCTCAGCACCTCGTCGGCGCGGCTGGCCGGAAGCCCGGCCGCGGCGCAGACCACGCGCAGGTGGTTGCGGCCGGTCCGTCCCTTGTGAGCGGCTGACGCCTCGAGGATCGCGCCGACGGTGCGCAGCGGGTCGGCCAGGTCGGCGTAGCGGAGCCCGCCGATGGTGGCCACCCCGGCCGTGGGCGTCACCAGGTTCAGCAGCATCCGAAGGGTGGTCGTCTTGCCGGCGCCGTTCGGGCCGAGGAAGCCGGTCACCCGGCCGGGCTCCACCGCGAACGACAGTCCGTCGACGGCCCTGACCTGCCGGTACTGCTTGGTCAGGCCGGAGACGACAATGCGTCCGTTACTCATGGTCCCCGACTCTATCCTGGATCTTGCCAATCCGTGGTACCGGCCCGAGGTCAGATGATCACCGGTCGGCCGTTCTGATCACGTTCTTCAGCCCCGACCAGACGTCGTCGACCGCGCACACCTTCACGTCGACCCGGCCGTGCGACAGCGCGTACTGGCGCACCACATTCTCGTCCAGGTCGGTACGGACCCCGGAGGCCCGCTTCGGCCAGGCGATCCACAGCGCCCCGGCCGGTGTGGTCCGTGTGTGCAGCACCGGCCAGCGCCGGCGCAGCCGGGCAACGTCGGGGCAGAAGCAGAGCACCACGTCGTACGGCCCGGTGCCGGCCCGCCGGTGCAGGGTCACGTCCTGCGGGAGCCCGTGCAGCACGGCGTCCAGGGTGAAGGAGGGCGGGGCGCCGTCCAGCAGCACCGTGTGGCCCGGGGCGATGCCGAGCTTGCGGGCCAGCGGGGTACCCGAGTAACCGGCCATGGCGGACACGGTCTCACAGCGGCACAACGACACTTCACCCAACGGTCAACCCCCCGGATGCTGCCTGCGGGTGGTCCTGCGCGCGCATCCCACGCTGCACCCGGGGCCGTACGCGTCGCGCCGGGTGCTGGCCCGCGCCGCCGGCTCGGTGGCCCGCAGCGCGATGGCGGCGTACCCGACTGCTCGGCCCCAGCCCGCCCAGCGGCCGGCCGGATCCGGCCGGATCCGACCGTGCCGTCTCTGGCCCTATGAAGCTGCTGTCGTGGATGGAGCAGTTTCTGGAGCTGATGTTATGAGTGGAGCAGCGTCATAGGACTGTCAGGGGACAGTCAGGCGCCCGATTGGACGGCCCCGGGGGCGGTGCCGGCAGTCTTGTCGATGTTCTCTGGCATGGTGGGCGGCATGGCCCGTTGGGAAGTGATCGCCGCGGGAGAGCCCGGCTTTGCTGAGGCCGTCCTCGCCCGTTTCGCGCTGAGGAAGCACTCACCCCGGTCGTGGGCTGGAGTTGCGACAACGGCGGTAGGTGCGGAAGGCGGGCCGATCCGTGCGGAAAACTGCCGGGCAGGTTCAGTCCGAGCTGTCGGTCCAGTCGAGCGTGCGCTGGACCGCGCGGTGCCACAGCCGGTACCCCCGGTCGCGGTCGGCGGTGGCCATGTCCGGCCGCCACTGCCGGTCGGCCCGCCAGTTGGCGCGCAGGGTGTGGGTGTCGGGCCACAGGCCCACCGCGAGCCCGGCCGCGTACGCCGCACCGAGGCAGGTGGTCTCGGGCACTGTCGGGCGCACCACCGGCACGTCAAGCACGTCGGACTGGAACTGCATGAGCAGCTCGCTCGCGGTCATGCCGCCGTCCACCTTGAGTGCGCTCAGCCGTACCCCGGAGTCGGCCGCCATCGCCTCGACCACGTCCTTGACCTGCCAGGCGGTGGCTTCCAGCGCGGCCCGGGCCAGGTGGCCCCGGGTCACGTACCCGGTGAGTCCGGCGATCACGCCCCGGGCGTCGGGGCGCCAGTACGGGGCGAACAGGCCGGAGAAGGCGGGCACGATGTAACAGCCGCCGTTGTCGTCCACTGTGGACGCCAGTTCGTTGATCTCGGCTGCGGAGGAGATGAGGCCGAGGTTGTCGCGCAGCCACTGCACCAGGGCGCCGGTGACCGCGATCGATCCCTCCAGCGCGTACGCCGGAGCGGCGTCGCCGATCTGGTACGCCACCGTGGTGAGCAGGCCCCGCTCGCTCGTCACCTGCCGCTCGCCGGTGTGCAGCAGCAGGAACGAGCCGGTGCCGTACGTGCATTTCGCCTCGCCGGCCGCGAAGCAGGTCTGGCCGAACAGTGCAGCCTGCTGGTCGCCCAGCGCCCCGGCGACGGGTACCCCGGCCAGGTCGCCGGTCGCCTCGCCGTACACGTGTGACGACGGAAGGATCTCCGGCAGCATGGCACGGGGGATGTCGAACGCGGCCAGCAGGTCGTCGTCCCAGTCCAATGTGGACAGGTTCATCAGCATGGTCCGGCTGGCGTTGGTCACGTCGGTGGCGTGCCGGCCGGTCAGCTTGGCGATGAGCCAGGTGTCCATGGTGCCGAAGAGCACGTCGCCGGCCTCGGCGCGCGCACGCAGGCCCGGCACGGTGTCGAGCAGCCAGCGGATCTTCGGCGCGGAGAAGTAGGTGGCCAGCGGCAGCCCGCAGCGTTCACGGAACCGGTCCGGCCCCGCGTCGCCAGCCAGCTCCGCGATCAGCCGGTCGGTACGGGTGTCCTGCCAGACGATCGCCGGGCGTACTGGTTCGCCGGTCCGGGTGTCCCACACCAGCGTCGTCTCCCGCTGGTTGGTGATGCCGATGGCGCAGATGTCGGCCCGGCTGAGCCCGCCCAGGTCCAGCGCGCCCCGGACCACCGCCTGGACGTTGTGCCAGATCTCCATCGGGTCGTGCTCCACCCAGCCTGGCCGCTGGTAGATCTGCCGGTGTTCGCGCTGGTCCCGGGAGACGATTGCACCGTCGGTGTCGAACACGATGCAGCGCGTCGAGGTGGTGCCCTGGTCGATGGCTGCAATGTACTGATAGGTCACGCCGTCAGTCTCGCCTGCCGGACCCGTCTGGGCGAGGGCTGCGGGCCCGACACATTGTCTGTTTCTTTACCTGATCTCGCCGGGCTCGCCGGCAGGCCCTACTGTGCGAGGACTATGCCGTAGGCCGACAGGCGCGTGGGGAGTGGCAGTGGCGGTCGTCGAGACCCGGATCAGCGTGTGGGAGGCTCTGGCCGGGCGGGCCCCCGGTCAGCCGACCGGGCCTGCCGACCCGGGAGTCTGGAGCGCGGTCGCTGAGCGGCTCAACCCGGCGAAGGCGAAACCCCGGCTGCGGGACCGGATCGAAGAGGCGCAGCTGACCAGCGCGCGCGGCGTGGCGTACGTGATGCTGCGCTCGCCGGATACCGGCCGGGCCGGAAAGATCGCCTGCTACCTGAGGCTGACGACCGAGGAGCTGGCGCTCGCCCGGCTGATGGACGGCAGCCGTACCGTGGCCCGGCTGGTCGCCGAGTTCGCCCGGATCAGCGGCCGGCTCGCCCCCGATCAGGTCACCCGGGTCGTCGCCGACCTCGCCGGCAACCGGATGCTCGACGAGCTGCCGATCGATGCGTTCCACCACCTGCAGCGGCTGCGCCGCCGGCCCTGGCCGATCCGGTTCGGCCGTGGCCTGCTCGCTGCGGCGCAGGGGCGGCGGATGGTGCTCGCCAACGTTGACCCGGTCATCGGCTTCCTCTACAAGGCCGGCGGCCGGCTGTTCTTCACCCGCCCGGTTGCCGTGCTCTGCGCACTGGTCGCCCTCGCCGGGCTGGGCCTCTTCGGCTGGACCTGGGTCCGCGCCGACCAGCAGATCTTCCTGACCGGTGACTCGTACGCCGTTGGCGCGCTCGTGCTGCTCGGCTTCAACGTCCTCGCCCTCGCCTGCCACGAGCTGGGGCACGCGCTGGCCACCAGACATGCCGGCCGCCGGGTGCCAGCCGCCGGTTTCCTGGTGTACTTCGGCATCCCGTCGATCTTCGTCGACACCACCGACGTGTGGATGGCTGGCCGGCGCGCACGCCTGCTCACCACCGCGGCCGGTCCGGTCACCGGACTGGTCCTGGCCGGCGCCGCCCAGCTGGTCGGGCTCTTCTACCCGCCGGCCGCGCCGTGGGCGTTCAAGCTCGCCTTCGCCTGGTACATCAACGTGCTGTTCAACCTCAACCCGTTCCTCGCGCTCGACGGCTACTACCTGCTGATGGATGCGCTCGAGGTGCCCAACCTGCGGGCCCGGGGCCTGGCCTGGGTGCTCGCCCGGCTGCGCCGCCGGCCGCCGCGCTTCGGCCAGCTGGACCGGGAGGGGCGGCTGGTCGCGCTCTACGGGATGCTCGCCATTGTCTGGCTGGTCATCTCGGTCAATCTCGCGTACCGCATCTACACCGATCGGATCACCGGCCTGATCACCGGCTTGTGGCGCTCCGGATGGCCGGCGCGGGTGCTGCTGGTGGCGGTGCTGGCCGGGTTGGCGGCGCCGCTCGGGTACGCCCTGCTCGGCTGGGCCGGCAAGCGCTGGCGCCGGTTGCGCGAGCGGCTGGCCGACCGGCGGGTCAGCGTGGACTCGCCCCGGCGGCTGCGCGCGCTGCAGGACTCGGCGCTCGGTGGACTCGGGATGCCGCAGTTGACCGGGCTGGCGGCCCAGGCCCGCTGGGTCCGGCCGCGTACCGGCGAGCAGTTGGTATTCGCCGGTGCCGCGCAGTCCCACGTGTACGTCGTCGTCGACGGCGCACTCGAGGCGCGCCGCCCGGGCGATCCGACCGGTACCGTCCGCGAACGGGTCGGCCCGGGTGGGGTGGTGGGTCTGGCCAACGCGCTGACCGGCGCTGCCGCCGCGCTCGCCTGGTACACCGCGGGTACCCGGCTGTTGGCGGTACCGTCGCCGGCTGTCGCTGCCGCGGTCGGGCCGCTGCACGGTCCCCCTCCGGCCGAGCGGGCCGAGCTGGAGCAGTTGCTCGCGTTGACGCCGGCGCTCGCCGCGCTCTCCCCGGAGGACCGACTGGGTCTGGTTTCCCGGGCCCGACCGGCCTCGCTGCCGCCCGGCGCACCGGTCATCCTCTCCGGCCCGAGCGATGCGGTCGTGGTCGCCTCTGGCGTGGTTGCCCTGGCAGACGGTACGGAGCTACGCCAGGGGGTCCTGATCGGGCCGTCCGGCGACCCGCAGCCCAGACAGGTCGCGGTCGCCCGGACCCCCGCGCGGACCTGGGCGCTGCCCGCACTCGCGGGGCTGCCGTTGCTCATCGGCGCGGCACCGTCCACTGTCTCCGGTGGGCTGGGCGCTGGTGTACGGCCAGCATTCGGCGCACATTCGCCGGCCGGGTACCCTCCGCTCGCCGCACCACCCGGCCCGCCACCGTCCTATGTGGACGACAGTAAGGACCGCCGGTTCGAGCGCCGACTGTGGTGGCTGCTCATCCTGCTGCTGCTGTTGGCGCTGCTCTTCACCGGCGCCAACTTCTTCCCGGGAGCGGCCTGGGGGGAGATGCCATCGGATCGGGCGCTGCTCCAGGTGGACCGGGGCCGGGTGACCGCCGTGGTGCACGGCCGTCCGATCGAGCTCAGACCGGGCCAACAGGTGTACCTGGCTGAGTCCGACCAGGTATCGCTGCCGGACCGGGCCGGTGCGGTGCTGACCTTCCGTGGTGGCGCGATGACGCGGCTCTGCGCCGGTACCCGCGTCATCGTGGGCGCACTCGTCAGCCGGTCCGGGCGCATGATCCAGCCCAGCGGCGAGCTGCGCCTGCGCAGTGGCCGGATCCTGGTGGAGACCCGTGGCACCTCGGCTGCCTTCGAGCCGGTACTGCTGAGCGTCGGTACCTCCGACGGCAGCACCGACGCGACGGTGGCCAACTCCGGCCCGGCCCGGTACTCCGTCGACCCGGGCGAGGCCGAGGTCGTCAACGGCACAGTGACCCGCGACGGCGCCGAACTGCCGCCGAACGCCCGGGACATCACCTGCGGCGACGGAATGTCGCTGCCCGAGCCAGGCGGGACCGCCGGGAAACCGACCGGCTCGCCCGACCCCTCCGGCTCGCCCGACCCGTCCGGCTCGCCCAGCGCGTCTGTGTCGGCCGGCCCGTCCACCTCGGTCTCGCCCTCCGCCCCGATCAGTTCGTCGGCCAGTGCCACGCCGACCGTGTCGAGGACTCCCACGCCGAGCGTGTCGACGACCACCGGACCCCCCAGGGACACGACGCCGCCGATCATCACCAACGCGAACCCGTTGGTCACGTTGATGGCGCAGGATCCGCCAGCCGGTAAGCGCTGTACCGGAGGGAATGCCTCGCAGATCGCCCAGGGCATCTATGCCGACGTCTCCGACCCGGACGACGCGCCAGGCACCCTTGTGGTCACCTTCACCTGGCAACTGGTGAGCGGACGGACCTACATCGGACCCGTCAGTCCGCACCTGCCGATGAATCTCGGCGACAACATTTTCGCGGGCGGCTTCAAGGTGCCCTACTCGTCGTCCTACCAGTCCGGCGGGACGATAACCATCGTTGTCTATGCGTACGACCGGGCCGGCAACTCCGCCCTGACGAAGACCTTCACGGTCAGGCTTGACATCTGCAACCCGGTCTAACTGATAGGAGCTTGACGAGTGTTGTGCTGGTTCTGCGCCAAGGCGGCGCGAGGTTCCTGTCGGTTCTGCGCGCGCGGGCTGTGCGAGGACCACGCCAGGTTCGGCCCGTACCTGCTGGAGGTACACCGTTCGGAGGCGCGACGTCGGGCGGAGGCGCTGGTCGTGGAGGATGCCGTGCAGTGCGGCACGTGCCGGCCCCGGCCGCAGCCCGTACCCATGCCGGAACTTGACTGAGGTGACCGCGGTCGCGACAGTCAAGGTAACAGGGGAGGTACCGACATGAGTGACTTCGATGCGGTGCTCGAACGGCTGTTGGCCGATCCGGGCTTCAAGGCGGTACTCGCCGCCGATCCTGGTCGGGCCCTCGCCGGCTACCGGCTCTCCACCGATGAGGTGGAGCTCCTGCACGCACAGGTCAGCATGGAGACAGGCGGCCAGCGTCGGGTCGAACAACGCACCAGCAAAGCAAGCCTCTTCGGCCTGCTGGGGTCGCTGGCCGGCGCGGGTGGGCTCACCGACGCCGCCGACTCGGCGGCGCATGGCCAGATCGGTGGTCCGCACGGTGGGCACGGTCAGGTCGGTGGGCACGGTCAGGTCGGTGGGCACGGTCAGGTCGGTGGGCACGGTCAGGTCGGTGGGCATGGTCAGGTCGGTGGGTACGGGCAGGTCGGTGGCCCGCACGATGGGCAGGGTCAGCTCGGTGCGCCGCTGAGCGGTGCCGGCATCGGCGGGCCCGGCCAGGAGTTCGGCCACGGGCTCGGGCAGCCGGGTGGCGGATCTGTGCCCGACGGCTATCACCCGAACGTGGACGTTGACGGCGACGGGCAGTGGGACCAGTACACGGCGCGCGGACGCGCTGACGGTGGCGTTGACATCGTGGCCGATATGGATCATGACGGCCGGGTGGATTTCGTCGGACACGATGGCAACCATGACGGGATCATCGACTCGGCGGACTACGACTCCGACCACGACGGCGTCTTGGAGACCCACCAGACCGACGTCAACGGCGACGGTTGGATGGACACCACCCAGACCGACCCGCCCGCTACCGACCAGCGCACGGGCACCGTCTACCGGTCGTCCGCGGGACGGGAGCAGTGGTTCGACACATCGGGATGACGCGACGGCGATGCCCGCGGCGGCAACCCGGTGGCACCGATCCGGCAACTGGCCGGGAACATCGGGTGGCACGTTTCCGGGAGCAAAGCATCGGTGCCGGGCCCTACCTTTGTCAGTAGGTGAAGCGAGGCGCAACTAACTGAGGAGCAGAAATGAGCGAGCACTACGACACCTGGGTTGACGTGGATGGCGATGGCCAGGGCGACGCGCACTGGGTCGAGCAGGACGGGCACGGCGGGTACAACGTCCTCGCCGACACGAACCACGACGGTCACGCCGACTTCGTCGGCCACGACACGAACGCCGATGGCCTGATCGACTCGGCTGAGTACGACAACAACCACGACGGTTACTTCGAGCAGCACACCGCGGACACCACCCACGACGGCTGGCAGGACCACGAGGTGCAGGACCGCAACGCCGATGGCGCGGTCGACGAGGTCGGCGTCGACAAGAACCAGGACGGCCACTGGGACCTGCTCGTGCAGGACAACAACTACAACGGCCATGCGGACACGGTCATCGCGGACCGCAACCTCGACGGCAACTACGATCTGCTCGCGCGTGACGGCGACGAGGACAGCCACTTCAACGTGGCGACCGACTCCAACTTCGACGGCAAGTTCGACACCCTGTACCAGGGCGACGCGAACGACGCCAACCCGGCTGTGTACTGAGCTAGTCGCTTCGGACTCACCCGAGAGCCCGGCTCCCCTGGTCAGGGGAGCCGGGCTCTCGGGTTGTCCTACGGTCTGACAGAGGTGGGGCGCGCCGGCTAGGGTGCCAGCCATGACCCCAACCATCGTCGTCAATGACATCCGCAAGTCCTACGGTGAGGTCAATGCCGTCGACGGTGTCTCGTTCGAAGTCCAGACCGGGGAGTTCTTCGGGATACTCGGTCCCAACGGTGCAGGTAAGACGACCACCCTGGAGATCATCGAAGGACTCCGCCGGGCGGACGGCGGTGACGTGCAGGTCTTCGGCGAGTCGCCCTGGCCGCGCAACCGCGCGCTGTTGCCCCGGATGGGCGTCCAGCTGCAGGCGTCCTCCTTCTTCGAGCGGCTGACCGCCCGCGAGCAGATCCGCACCTTCGCGTCGCTGTACGGCGTAGCGGGAAAGCGTGCCGACGAGATGCTTGACACCGTGGGCCTGACCGACAAAGCCGATACCCGGGCCGAACGGCTCTCCGGCGGGCAGATGCAGCGGCTCTCCATCGCCTGCGCCCTGGTGCACGATCCGGAGCTGGTCTTCCTGGACGAACCGACGGCGGGGCTGGATCCGCAGGCCCGACGCAACCTGTGGGATCTGCTGCGCGGGATCAGCGCGCAGGGTCGGACCGTGGTGCTCACCACGCACTACCTGGATGAGGCGGAGGTTCTCTGCGATCGGGTCGCCATCATGGACCATGGCAAGATCCTTGAGCTGGGACCGCCGGCGACCCTGGTCCGTGGCCTCGACTCGCCCACCCACATCTCGATCGAGAGCGGCCTACTCCCGGTCGACGACGCGAAGCGCCTCTTTGACGGGACTGTCGACGACGACGGCGTCTCGTTGACCATCGCTACCCGGTCCCCCGGGGCGGTGCTCTCCGCGCTGGCCGATCGCGGAGCGCTGGGCGGGCTGTCGGTACGAGGCGCCACGCTCGAGGATGTCTTTCTGAGCCTCACTGGACGGGAGTACCGGGCATGAGCGCCTTCCGCAGCATGTCGCGGGCGATGACCCGTGGGTACCTTCGCGATCGGATGGCGGTCTTCTTCACGATCCTGTTCCCGTTGATGTTCCTGGTCGTCTTCGGGGGACTGTTCAAGGACCAGGGATTGGCGAAGGCCAAAGTGGTCCAGATCGGCGCGGTCCAGGTGCTGGACGCCCCCGAGGTGCGGGCCGGGTTGGACAGCATCCTGAAGATCACCAGGAACGACGACACCGCCGCGGCCATCGACTCGGTCCGCAAGGGAGACTATGCCGCCGCGATCGAGGAGCACGACGGCAAGGTCGTGGTGCACTTCTCCGGCGCCGACCAGGTCCGTGCCGGCACCGTGCTCCGCGTGATGGAGTCGTTGATCCAGCGGGCCAACCTGGAGGCGAGCCACACGAAACCGGTGTTCAGCCTCGATGCCGAGTCGGTCGAGGACCAGTCGCTGCAGACGATCCAGTACGTCACCCCGGGTCTGCTGGGCTGGGCGATCGCCACCGGGGCCACCTTCGGCGCAGCGCTGACCCTGGTTACCTGGCGGCAGAAGAAGATCCTGCGTCGGCTCCGGCTGGCGCCGGTCAGTACCTGGTCGGTGATCGGTGCCCGGGTCGGGGTGAGCGTGGGTATCGCCCTGGTGCAGACGGCCATATTTCTGGCCGTGGCGATCATCCCCTACTTCGGGCTGAAGCTGGCGGCGTACTGGTGGATGTGCGTCCCGGTGGTCATCGCCGGCACGCTGGCCTTCCTCTCGGTCGGGCTGCTCGCCGGAGCCTTCGCGAAGACGCCCGAGGCGGCGAGCGGTATCGCTCAGCTCGTCGTCCTGCCGATGGCCTTCCTCTCCGGGTCGTTCTTCCCGATCGACAACGCGCCGACGTGGCTGCAGCACGTCGCCCAGCTCCTGCCGATGCGGTACATCAATACCGCCATGCAGGACGTGATGGTGCGCGGCGCAGGGCCGGCGAGTGTGCTTCCGGAGATCGGGATCCTGCTCGCCTTCGCGGTGGTGGTGTCGGCGATCGCGTCGCGGCTGTTCCGTTGGGACGACGTCTGACCGGCCTCACCCTGCTGACCGGGTCGCAGCCCGGTGCGCGCCGGGTGGTCAGGCGCGCCCGTACACCGGGATCGCCGCACCACTCGTCGGCGCGGAGTCGTCGCCGACCAGGAACCGGATGACGCCGGCGATCTGGGCCGGCGTGACCCACCGCGAGTGGTCCGCGTTCGGCTGCGACGCCCGGTTCGCCGGGGTGTCGATGACGCTCGGCAGCACCGTGTTGCACCGCACCCCGGCATCGCGGTATTCCACCGCGACCGCCTGGGCCAGCGACAGCACCGCAGCCTTCGAGGCGATGTACCCCGCGGCGCCAGCAAACGGCGCGACCGCCGCGCGGCTCGACACGCACACGATCGCGCCACCGCCGCCAGCGACCAGGTGCGGCAGCGCAGCCTGAAGGACGACGTACGTCGGGCGTACGTTCAGCGCGAACTGGTGCTCGAAGTCGGCCAGCGGCACCTCGTGTACCTTGGCGCCGCCGGCGTACCCGCCGACCAGGGTCACCACGGCGCGTAGCGGTGCGGATGGCTGCGCGGTGGCGACCGCGACGGCCCGGGCGACGGCATCCGGGTCGGCGGCATCCACCTGTGGCACGACGACCGCGCCGGGTACCGACTCGTCGGCGCGCACCGGCGCCACCACGCGCCAGCCGTCAGCCCGCAGGACCTCCACGACGGCTCCGCCGAGGCCTCCGGCTGCACCCGTTATCAGCACTGTGCGATGCATCATGGGCGAACCGTATCGGGTACTCTGTCCGCCGGCATCATCGGCGACGCCCCGGAGTACCCAGCGGGTTCTGCCGATCGGTGCAATCCGCCGCCCCGGCCGCGACGAATGTTCTTCGGGGATCTTCGCAACCTAAGCGAACCAACTGAGCACCAGATCCGTCTCAGTTAGTGGTGTACATCTCAACGGTCGTAACAGTTTTCCTGCCGAGCCACAGGAATCGGCGGTCGGGATTCACTGTTGTGCAGGTGGCACAGCCTGGGGCTGTTTGGAACGACCGGACGTGGGAACGCGAACGACGGGGGAGGGGCTGACGTGGAGAACATGACGACGATGCGCAACGATACGGTCGCCGAGGAGCGCGACCTGGTCGGCGTGTACCTGCACGAGATCTCCAAGACCCCGCTCCTGGACGCCGCGCAGGAAGTAGATCTGGCCAAGGCCGTGGAGGCCGGACTCTTTGCGGAGCACCTGCTGGAGGTCGGTGAGCTGGCCAACGGCGCGACCGCCGCCGAGCTCGAGCAGTTGGTCATCGAAGGTGAGCGCGGCAAGGATCTCTTCATCCGGGCGAATCTGCGACTGGTCGTGTCGATCGCCCGCCGGTACATCCGCTCCGGAATGCCGATGCTGGACCTGATCCAGGAGGGCAACACCGGGCTGGTCCGTGCCGTGGAGAAGTTCGACTATGTGCGTGGATACAAGTTCTCCACGTACGCGACGTGGTGGATCCGGCAGGCGATCAGCCGCGCCATCGCCCAGCAGGAGCGTACGGTCCGGCTGCCGGTGCACCTGGTCGAGGACGTCAACCGGATGCGCAGCATGGCCCGCCAGTTGACCCGCGAGCACGGCAGTGAACCGGAGCCGGACCTGTTGGCGGCGGCGCTCGGGGTGCCGCTGGAGCGGGTGCACGAACTCATGCGGTGGTCGCAGGACACGGTGTCGTTGGACACTCCGGTCGGCGACGACGGCGACACCAACCTCGGGGACCTGGTCGCTGACTCCGATGCGCCGTCGCCCGAGGATGTTGTCCTCGCCGGGCTGGAACGGGCCCGGATCGAGGGGCTGCTGAACCACCTCGACGACCGGTCGGCCGGAATCATGCGGGCCCGCTATGGGCTGGAGGACGGCCGCGAGCACTCTTTGACCGAGGTGGCATCGCGGTTCTCGCTGTCCCGGGAGCGGATCCGCCAGCTGGAGATCCAGGCGCTGGGTCGGCTGCGGGAGTTGGCCCGGGCCGAGGGCATGCAGGCAGCCTGACGCGCCGGCTCCGCGCTGGCGGGCCCGCTCAGGCGGCGCTACCGCCGCGGAGCTGGTTGGGCGGCGCTACCGCCGCGGAGCTGGTCGGTCAGGGTCGCTATCTGGCGGCGTAGCTCAGCGTGCTCGCTGGCCATCCGGTCAAAGTTCGCGGTCAACTCCTCGATCAGTGCCTTTGCCTTGCTGTCGGTGTCGAAGTCGTGCTGGGCCAGCTCGCTGGCGATGTGGTCGCTGCGCTTGGCGGCGATCAGAAGGATCGCGCCCTGCATCGCCGCGAGGCAGCTCAGCACCAGGTTCAGCAGGATGAACGGGTACGGGTCGAAGCCGTGCCGTCCATTGAGGACCATCCAGACGCCGAGGAAGGCCAGCGCGGCGAGGACGAACGCCCACGAGCCCATGCCGTTGCGCATGGCGTCGGCCGCGCGCTCGCCGACGGACAGCTGACCACCGCTGCGTACCGACGGGTGGATGTGCCAGCCGTGGATCCGCTGTACCCCGGTGGCGGGCTTCGGTGGCTTCAACTCAGAGTCAACGGTGGTCATGGCGGACACGATGCTGTGCCGGTACCGGCCTCGTCAAGCGCTCTGCGGCGACCGGCTAAGCGGGGTAGTTGCACACCTTCCAGCCGCTGCTCTCCTTGGCCAACAGGATCGTCGGCCGGGCCTCGGTACCGTCGGCGAAGGTCAGCCGCGCGTCCACATGCCCGGTGCTCACGCCGTTGACCGTGGAGATCTGCGAGCCGGTGAAGGTGTGGCTGGACAGCCGTGTCTGTTTGGCCATCCGGGCGGCAAAGGCCGCTGCGGAGTAGCTCTCTCTGGTGCTGCTGCAGAGCTGGCCGTACGCGAGGCTGTACTCACCGGCTTCGAGGTGGTGCAGGTACCCGTCGGCGGCGTCGCGGACCTCGGCGGTCTTGGTCGCGATGTCCTGGTAGAGGAAGTACCCACCGACGGCACTGCCCGTGGCACACAGCGCGAGTGCAGCGATCAGGGCGACCAGAAGCTTCTTCCTGCTGCTCCGGTCCTGGCCCTGCGGAGCGGGGACGGACGTCATGCCGTGAGACGGTAGCCGGTGAGCGCGAATCGCGCTGCGGCGGCGCGGCTGGACGTGTGCCCGACGTTCGGCCGGACCTTCCATCCACTGGGCGCGCTGGATGGCCTCGGGCTTGACCCGGCCATGCGCGCCGGTTGAGCCGGTTCGCCTCCGGTCTGCGTTTGGCCACGGCGGTACCGGGGAATCTGTGGCGGTACCGGGACGAGCTGCGCCGGTATCCGCGGGGACCGGGTTGGCATATTCACTCAAGCCAATGAGTCCCGCCCTACCGGGATATTTCGCCCATTCAGCCGCGCCAAAGTGCGACATGGCTGCTTGCGACTCTTCATTTGACCATGTTGCACTCCGCACAATGTCAGTTACGCAACGGTCATGAGGGGGTCGCACGCGAGCCGCAGGCCGGTGGCCACTAGCCACCGATGCGGCTCGCGTGTCAGCCACCAGACGGAGCTGAGAGGAGCTTCCGGTGGAGTCAGGCAGCCGCACCCACAAGGTGCTCGAAGGCAGGGGCGACGGATTCCGCGAGCCGGCCCGCCCGGACGAACGCACGTACTACCGCCAGTTCGGCGTACAGGTGACCGCGCGCTGGCTCGTTGTCGGCCCGCGACGGTACGCCCTGGCCGAGCTGGGCGACCTGTGGACGGTGCGCGGCTCGCTGGGGCCCGCGGTGCGTGGAGCCCGGTGGGTGACCTGGGCGGCCGCTGCGGTGCTTTTCGCGGTCGTGGTCAGCTTTCCGCTGTTCCCTCCCGATTCGGTCGCCTGGTTGGGGGCGATCGTGGTGTCGATGATCGTGTGCGGGCTGGCGGCACTGCGGCTGTTGCAGCCCCGGCCGTACGAGATGTGGGCGCAGTACCGCGGGGAGGAGGTCCGGATATATCGCGCGGCGGACGAGAAGACCTACGGGCACGTCTGCCGGGCGTTGATCCGGGCACGTGAGTACCTGCGGCACCAGGAGCTCCGGCATCGGCTGGTCGGGGCGCCGCCAGCGGCGTGACCAGCCCCTTGACGGGCGGATCCGAGGGGGTCCGCCCGTCTCTTCTGGTCAGGGTTGGTCTGTGCGGGCTCGGTGACAGGTCCGCGCGGGCCCGGATCAGCCCGTCCATAGCCCGAGATCTTTATTCATTCATGGGCCCGGTTTCGACCCTAAACGATCGCTAAGCTGGCAAATCGACACTGTCGATCTTGCCATATGGCAGTTTGCACACTTCCCTTTGCCACCGAGCAGTCCGCACAATAGCAGTACTCCCATCGACGTGAGTAACGCCGTCGGCGGGAGAAGCAAACGGCACCCGGCTGCCACCGGGTGCCGTTGAAGAATCCCCAGCCCAACCTCGCGAGCGGAGAGGAGACACCGTGCACTCTACTGACGGATGGCCCGATGGGCCAGAGGGCCGGGATGACCGGCCCGACCCGGGCGGTGACCGGGTCCACTATGACCACGATGGGGTGTCCGTGACCGGACAGTGGTTGACCCTGGCCGACAAGCGGTACGCAGTCGCGGAGCTGCGCAACCTGCGTACCGTGCGCGGCCCGTACCACCCGTTGGCGACCGCGACGGTGGTGGTCGCCGTCGCGTTCCTGTTCATGGTCGGCGTGAGCTGGCCATTGATCCACAAGGATGCGGCAGCCTGGCTCGGCGTCGGGGCGGTCTCGATCGTGCCGCTCGGAATGGCGCTGGCGACTCTGCGGGTACGCCCACGCCCGTACGAGCTCTGGGCCGATTACCGCGGAATGACCGGCCCGGTGTACTGGAGCCAGGACGCGCACACCTACGGCCAGGTGTGCCGGGCCCTGATCCGGGCCCGGGAGGGCAGGCGGAACAACGGCTCGAGCTGAGCCGACGGCGGGCACGCGGCACAGCCGGGCAGGTGCAGGTAACTGGAACAGGTGGCGGACGGGCTTTCAGCGGAGCTCGTCCGCCACCTCCTTGATCAGCGTGAGTGAGTCGTCCGGGCTCAACGTCTTGCGACGCAGCCGGCGGAACGTGTCCTGGTACATGCGAACCTTGTTGGGGTCGTCAATCACTACTTCTTCCAGGCCTTCGACGTAGACGATGTCGGCGTCGGCCTCGTCCTCGTAGGACAGGATGATGAACGGCCCGAAGAGGGGGTACACGCCGGCTGAGAAGGGGAGCACCTCGATGGTCACCCTGGGGATCGCGGACAGCCCCAGCAGATGCACCAACTGTTCGTGCATGACTGACCGGCCTCCGGCTAGTCGTCGGAGTGCGGCTTCATCGACTACCGCGACGAACTCGGGGCCGTCCGTGCCTTCCAGGACCGCCCTTTGGCGGGCGCGCCGCACTTTGACCCGCACATCGATCTCCTCCGGTGTCAGCGCAAGAACCGCGCTGTCGCTGAGGATCGTCCGCGCGTATGCCTCGGTCTGAAGCAGGCCTGGAACCATCACCGATTGGAAGCACGCCTGCGCCGACGCCTCGGACTCCAGACCGATGAACGATTCGAAGGCCGTTGATGGTAGCGAGTCCCGGTACGGCGCCCACCAGGGCTTGCGCTTGGCTGTGCGGGCGAGGTTCAGCAGCTCGTCGACCTGTTCCACATCCGTGATCTTGTAGTGGCCGACCAGCGCGCGAAGGTCGGTGGTGGAGATGCCCACCTGCCCCTTCTCGATCCGGATGAGCTTGGAGAGCGACCACTCCATCGCTGTGGCCACCTGATCCTGGGTGTACCCCAGCGCCTCCCTCGTCTCCTTCAGACGCGCGCGAAGGCGGCGTCGTCCCAGGGTGGGGTTACCCACGGAAAGGCTGGCTGCGACGGTCACGAACGGCTCCACACAGGAACTCGGACACGATCAGGAAGGTGGCACCTTGCCCATGGTACGCCGGCCGCATGGCTGTCTGGTGGCTTGCCGTGTCGGGAAACAGCGAGCTTCGGCCGTATTCGTCGCGGGCAGACCGCCGCAGCGATCACAAGATCTTAATCGTAATGTAACCGGATTCTCCTGACACGGGGTAGGTCGTCCGGCGAAGCTGCGCGAGGCGTTCGAGCCAGAACAGAGCTGGGCGCCGTCGCCGATTCCTACGATCTTGTGAGGACGAATGTCTCACGCTGATGCCACAACGAAGTGGCGCCGCAGCTCTTTCTGCGCCGACGCCTACTGCGTTGAATGGATGCGTCACGGAAGCTCGGTTGCTGTGCGTGACGCCAAGGACCCGGCTGGTGTGGTCTTGACCTTTTCTGGCGGTGCCTGGCGGAACTTCGTAGCGAGTGTGCGGAGCGGAGCGCTCGACAGGCCGTAGCTTTGTGGGCGTTGGTCGATGTGCGACGGCAGCGACGTCATGGTCGAGCTGTGGGTTGACGAAACGGCCAAACGAAATGTCGGATGTTGCAGATGTGGTCGCTGTCGTGGTCATTCGAATATGACCACGGGCCCCGAAGAGGGGGATGAATCGTTCCCGATTCATCCCCCTCTTCGGGTTCCTGGCGGGGCGGGGCCGCTTGTTGGTCGTTCGGTTCACAGTCCACACCGGACATCGATGTCCCGGTTGGCGTCTTTTCGCTGCCCCGAATGCCCGTTCTCCTACTGATCGCGAGTCGTCGATATTTTGGTGCAACTACCGCGGGCCGGGTTGGGCTCCTGTTCTTTGTCATCCAGAGTGTTGGTCGCCTGAGTCATGCCGGTCAGGTGGCGCCGTCCAGGTCTCCGCAAAAAATGTCTGGATCAGCCCAGCGGCTTGCCAGGTAACCTGGGACGTGAGTTCGGCCTGACGGTCGATCACCGAACTCGGGAGGGCCTATGTCCGGGTCTGAAGTCGGTAGTGAGGTCTGGTGGCACAGTAGCCATTGCGCAGACGGCCTCTGTGTCGAAGTTGCCGTACAGGACAGTGTCGTGCTGGTGCGGCAATCCGGGAGTACCGAAGAAGGACCGCTCGCGTTCTCGATGAGCGCCTGGCGGAGCTTCATCCACAGCGTCAAAGACGGGGAGTTCGATCACTGAGATCGGACACGACCCGACATGGCCGGCGTCGCCCGTGTCGGGTCTCCGCCCCATCGGCTGACCGGGGCATAGGGTTGGCATAGGGTGCGGCGTGCGTGGAGACGATCAGCATGTTGGGCCTGGGCCGGTTGGGCCCGTTGGGACGGCTGCGCCCGCACATACACCCGGAAGCCCTTTGTCTGCAGCATTTCCTCCATAACGACGTTCCGTGTCGGCGGATCACCTACTGTCGGGCGCGGGTGGTGTCTCGTGCGCGAATGGTGGGAAGAACGGACGAGGGGCGGGTTGGAGATGAGCTCCAGCGCCGTCGTGATGTCCAGCGCCGCAGCGACCCCGGACGCCGTCGTCACCCCCGTGGAACTCTTCGATGCCGCCCCTGACGCCATCGTCGGGGTGGACCGCGCCGGTCGGATCGTGCTCGCCAACGCCCACACCTCGCGGATGTTCGGCTACTCCCGCGCGGAGTTGGTCGGGCAACCGATCGAGGTGCTCGTTCCGGAGCTCGACCGGGGTTGGCTGAAGGAACATCGCCCGCCGCTTGCCGGTGCCGCCGGCGAATCCCCGTCGCCGAGCACGGAGCCGCAGGCCTGGCCAACCGGGGTGGGGCAGCAGCTGACCGCGCGCCGCAGGGATGGCAGCCAGTTCCGGGCCGACGTGAGCCTCAGCTGGCCGCTCGCCGAAGGCGATCCTCAGGTGGTGGCGGTCCGCGACGTCACCCGCCGGCCGGCGGTCGAGGCCGAGCAGGAGCGGCTGGGCGCCCGGGCCGAGCGTGAACGCATGGAGACGCGGCTGCAGCAGGCCCAGCGGTTGGAGAGCCTGGGCCAGCTGGCCGGCGGCGTGGCCCACGACTTCAACAACCTGCTTGCGGTGATCGTGAACTATGCCGCTTTCGTCTCCGAGCAGATCGAGCAGGCGGCAATCGCGGAACCCGATCGCTGGCACGTGGTGGCCCGGGATATGCACCAGATCCAGCGGGCCACCGACCGGGGGATGGCACTGACCCATCAGCTGCTGGCGTTCGGCCGCCGGGAGGTGGTGCGTCCGCAGGTACTGTCGCTCAATGCGGTGATCCGCGATGTACAGCCACTGCTGGTGGGTTCGATCGGTGAACAGGTGCACCTGGTCATTTCGCTGGCGCCGGGGCTGTGGGCGGTACAGGCCGACCCGGGGCAACTGGAGCAGGTACTGGTGAACCTCGCGGTCAACGCCCGCGACGCGATGCCGGGCGGGGGGGCGCTCACCATCGACACCGCCAACGTCACGATCGCTCCGGCTCCGGCTCCGGCTTCGGCTTCGGCTTCGGCTCAGGCTCAGGCTCAGGGCACGGGTGTTGGCGCGGAAGCGGGTGCCGCCACGGGGACGAATGTTGCCGCGGAGGCGGGTGCCGCCACGGGCATGGGTACCGAGGCTGCGGGGTCGGCGGTACCGGGCCGGCGGTACGTGCGGGTCCGGGTCTGCGACACCGGTGCCGGAATGTCATCCGATGTGGTCGAGCGCGCGTTCGAACCCTTCTTCACCACCAAGCCCAAGGGCGAAGGGACCGGGCTCGGCCTCGCCACCGTGTACGGGATCATCACGCAGGCCGGCGGGGAGATTCACATCTACTCGGAACTCGGCATCGGCACCACGTTCCACCTGTTGCTCCCGGCGACCGAAGAGGCGCTGGAGGAGCCGGAGGAGTCGGTACCCACCGCCCAGAGGACCCACGGCGGCGGTGAAACGATCCTGGTCGTCGAGGACGAACCGGCGATCCGCGAGGTGGCCCGACGGATCCTGGAACGGCACGGGTACCAGGTGATCCTGGCCGGTACCGGCCCGGAGGCTCTGGACCTGGCGGCGCAGCACTCCGGTGCGGTGCAGCTGCTGATGACCGACGTGGTGATGCCGGGCATGCTCGGTAAGGAGGTCGCCGAGCGGCTGTACGCCGAGCGGCCGCAGCTACGGGTGCTCTACGTCTCCGGGTACGCCCGACCGGTGTTGGCCAGTACCGGAACGCTGGACGCCGGGGTCACCCTGCTGGAGAAGCCGTTTTCGGAGAATGCGCTGCTCGAGGCGGTCCGGCGGGTGCTCGACGCGGCCGGGTGAGCGCCGGTCGAGCCGACTCGCGACCGCCGTGGCCGGCCCTGGCTCACCCGCCGTGTCGTGCTCCGGTGAGCGCCGCCTCAACCGCCTGGGCCAGTCCCTGGGGGGTGAACGGCTTGCCGATGATCGGGGCGTCGAGCGGCGCGTCGACGCCGGCGCCGACCAGCCCCGAGCTGTCGGCAAGCCCCGACATGAACAGCACCGCCAGGCCGGGGCGTACCTCTCTGGCCAGGTCGGCGAGCTCCCGGCCGCCGCCACCGGGCATCCGCAGGTCGCTGAGGAGCAGGTCGATCGGGCCGGTGTGGGTGCGGCAGAGCTCCGCCGCATCGGCAACGGTCGTGGCGCACAACACGAGATGCCCGTGCCGGGTGAGCACCCGGCGGACCGCCTCAAGCAGGTCGGCCTCGTCGTCCACGGCGAGCACGGTCCGGCAATCGTCCCCCGACTCAGTTGCCATGGCGTCGACTGTACGGCGCCGGAGCAGCCCGTGAGCCGAAGATCCGGCGGCTCGGGGGCCGGCGAAAGGAATCGGCCCGGGCACAGGATCTTCGTAGCCGACGTCGAGCTTCCTCCCAGCAAGGTGGGCAACGCTGGGGTCGACCGGTGCAGGCACCGGTTGACATCCGTGAGGAGTACCCCGTGACTGAACACACCGACGAGCCGGCCGGCCAGGATCTGCCGCAGCCTGGCGAGCCAGCCGCGACCGGCCCGGCTCAGCCCGTCACCCCACCGACCGCGGTGCTCCCAGGGCAGGCCGCCGCGCAGCCTCCTGCGGCAAAGTTCCCGGGCCGGGTCCGCCAGTGGGCTGGTCGTCGGCCGGTCCAGCTCGTCCTGGTGCTCCTGCTCGGAGTGTTGCTCGGTGGCGGCGCCGTCGCCGTCGCGGACCGGGTGATGCACCACCGGCCGCAGGCCCATGGCGTACGCGCGAAGATGCAGGACCGCGACGGCCGGCACGGCCCACAAGGTCAGCAGGGCCGTCAACCTGGGCCCGGAACGCGGCCGGACGGCCGGGGTGGCCCGGGCAACCTTCCGGGGCGGCCCGGCCCGGACTATCCGGGCACGATCGTGGTTCCGGCGACCGCCAGGGTCGTGACGCCCGCTCCCAGCCCGTCGGCCTGAGCACCGCTCGCGGTTCCTGCTGTCCAGGCGCCAACGGCCGCCGTCAGCGGGCCGCCTGCCACAGGCCAACCACGTTGCCCTCGCTGTCGGCGAAGTACGCCGCGAAGCCGATGGGCCCGACGGATTCCTTGCCCCGTACCGCCTTCCCGCCCAGCTCCTCGATGCGCTGCAGCGCCTGGTCGATGTCGTCGACCTGCACAGTGATCACGGGGTGCGAGATCGGCGACTGGCGCAGGAGCATCCCGCCGTTGATGCCACCCGGCTCGGTGGGCACGCCGTTGGAGTCGGAGGGCGTGGTGCCCAACAGGGTGTAGCCCATGCCGGGCGCGGAGTTGACGGCCCAGCCGAACGCCTCGCGGTAGAACGTCTGGGCCCGGTCGACGTCGTCAGCGGGCAGCTCGAAGTGCACCACCCGACCGCTCATCACGGTCACCTCCATCCGGGTACGTCCAGTGATTGCCTGACAGCCGCAGCGTAATCCCAGGCCCGACTGATCGCTTCGTGGCCGCTGTCCCGGCCAGCTGCGGGACCCCGCCGGACGCCGTGAGCATCTATTGACGGGACCACCGGTCAGGCTGAGGTGGCGCAGATGACCGCGACGAGCGTCTCGTCGGCGTACTCCAGCCCCACGTACCCCTGATGTGGCGTGACCCGGATCCGCTCCGCGCTCAGCGCGCGGGTGAACCCGAAGTCGGAGTACGGCGTGAAGCCGGCCCGGCGCAGCCGCTGCACCCAGACCTCCACCAGTTCGTGGCGCTCGCACCGCTGCTCCTCGCTGTTCGCCACGATGTCCTCTATCTCGCGCGCGAAGAACATCTTCATCTGCGCCGCATCCTCGGCAGTCACGTCCAGCTCGTCGATCAGGCGGAAGACGAGACCGAAATGGTGCCAGGCATTGGTGAAGCGCTCGGCAAGCGAGGCCGTGTGGTGGTTGGCGTTGGGCTCCGTCAGTACCACCGCTGCCGGTTCGAGCTCACGGAACCGGCGGAAGATCTGGTCGCGCAGCGGACTGCCCTGCCCGCAGCGGATGTGGTGGGTGACGAACGACGCGTTGACCACCAGCGGAGCGTCGAACGAGGCCGCGCTCGCCCAGTCCGCGTCGGCCAGTTCTTCCAGGACCATGGGTACTTTCAGAAACCTCAGCTGCACGCCGAGTTCGGCGGCCACCTCGACCAGCGCCGCCTGCGCCACGGCCAGGCTCGGCCCGTCGGGCTCCACCGCGACGACGTTCAGCCGCTCCGGCAGGAGCCGCTGCGCGGCGAGCAGTCGCAGTAGCGCCACCTCCTGGACCCCTGAGCCGATCCCGACATCGAACAGGGTGACCTCCCGCTGCCCACCGAGGAAACGGGCCAGCAACGTACGGGTGACGTCGACGGCGGAGATCGCCACCGGAAGCTTCTGCGCCACGACATTGAAGAGCGAGATCTGTGCGGCCGGGTACTGCCGGAGGTACAGGTTGATCTCTTCGGTCGGCGCTGACTCCAGGCGCATCGACAGGGCCGAGGCGAAGAGGCAGAAGAGCAGATCCGGGGCGCCCGTACCGGTGTGGGTGTTGATGAGCTGCGCGAGCAGGGCGCGGGCGGATTCGTCGCGTCCGGCCTCGGCCTCATGAACGACCGACAGCAGGGTGCGGGACATGGACAGCGTCGCCTGGTTGGTCACGGATAGCCTCACTTCTCGCCCGCGGGGGCTGGGGAGATCGTGCCGGGGATGGTCCCCAGCAACGGATCGGCAGGCAAGGGGTGAGGATGAGGAGTTCCCGCCGGCTAGCACACGCACGTTACGGGCCGGTCAATCGCGGTCTGTGATCTGTTCGAAGGCCCTTCTCGATGCGTACATGATCGTGCAATGGCCCGGAAACGTCTCGCCACCAGGCTCTGCGTCGTACGGGAGCCATGAACGTATCGCCGGGAGGGACGTCGCCGTGGGGCAGAACGGTTCTCCCCCGACCGACGGGGCGCGCGCAGGCGGCAATGCGCGGGTCGGCGGAGAGCACGGTCGACGGCTGGGCGCCCGAACGATCCGGGGCCAGCTGAACCGGGTGGTGGGGGCCTTCGTCCTCGCCGTCGGAGTGCTGCTCGGGGTACTGGTCGTCGGTGAGGTGCGCGACTACCGTGCTGCCGACGGGATCAGCGCCGCGGTGGGGCCGGCGCTGGCCGCCCAGGACCTGATCCACGAGCTGCAACGCGAACGGGGCCTCACCAACGGGTTGCTCGGCGGAGATGGGCGCTACCGGGACGAGGTGACAACCCAGCGTCCCCGGGTCGACGCTGCTCGGGAGGCGTTGAGTCAGTTGGCCGCCCACGGCACGCCGGCCGGGCAGGCCGCAGTGGCGGGCGCCCTGAAACGACTGGACGGGCTCAGCGACGTGCGCGCCGAGGTCAACGTCGGCCGGGCCCAGCGCGCCGCCACCTTCACCTTCTTCACCGATGCGATCACCGCGCTCGACCAGCTCGACTTCGGGCTGGCACAGGCCCAGGACCCGACCCTGCGCCAGCATTTTGCTGCGCTGCGGGCGTTGGGGGACGCGAAGGAGGCAGCCGCCCAGGAACGGGGGTTCCTCAACGGTGTCTTTGCCGCGGGCAGGTTCGGGCGCGACGAGTACCCGAAGTTCGCCGATATCCGGGGTACCAAGCGGGCTGCGCTGGCGCAGTTCGACCAGTACGCCACCGCGGAGCAACGGGCGCAGGCACAGGCCGCTCTGCAGTCCGCGGCGGCGGAACGGTCCACCGGGTACGAGAGCCAGGCACTGGCCGGCGCCGACGGCCGGGTACTCGGCGTCGACCCGCCGTCGTGGTGGGCCGCGATGACCACGCTCATCGACGACCTGCGCGGCGTGCAGGCGTCGGTCGGTGCGGACATCCGGCACCGGGCCGGCGAGTTACGTGATACGGCGGCCCAGCAACTGGTGGGCGTGGCGGGGTTGGCCGTACTCATCGTCGGGGCGCAGGTGATCATCGCGGCGGCTGGGGCGCGGGCGATCACCCGTCCGCTGGCGGATCTGGTGCGCCAGGCCGGTGAGGTGGCCAGTCGGCGGCTGCCGCAGGCGGTGGCCGCGATCCTCGAGGGTGCCGGTGAACCGGCGGAACCGGCACCCGTACGGCTACCGAGACGCGCGGTGGCGGAGATCCGTTCGGTGGCCGAGGCGTTCGACGAGGTCCAGCAGGCTGCCTACGCGCTCGCGGTGGAGCAGGTCGTGCTGCGGCGCAACACCACGGACTCGTTGGCCAATCTGGGGCGGCGCAACCAGAACCTGGTACGCCGCCAGTTGGGCTTCATCAGCCGACTGGAGCGGGACGAGGTCGACCCGTCGGTGCTGTCCAACCTCTTCGAGCTGGACCACCTGGCGACCAGGATGCGCCGCAACGCGGAGAGCCTGCTGGTGCTCGTGGGGCAGGAGAGCCCGCGGGTGTGGAGTACCCCGCTGGCGGTGAACGACGTGCTGCGCGCGGCAGTCTCCGAAGTGGAGGACTACCGGCGGGTCGCGCTGCGCCGGGTTGACGACGGGTACATCGCGGGCGGACTGGCGGCCGACATCGCGCACATGGTGGCCGAACTGGTGGAGAACGGGCTGTCGTTCTCCCCGCCCGACGCCGAGGTGGAGATCTTCGGTCGATGGGTCGGTTCGCAGTACCTGATCGCCGTGGTGGACCAGGGCGTGGGCATGACCGCCGAGGAGTTGGCCCGGGCCAACGGCCGGCTCGCGGGGGTGAAGGGGTTCCTCGTCGCGCCGACCAGATTCCTGGGGCACTATGTGGTCGGCCGGCTGGCCCAGCGGATGGGCATCGACGTCCAGCTGGCTGACTCTCCGGTCCGCGGGGTGACGGCCCGCCTGATCCTGCCGGCCCTGCTACTGAGCCGCGGCCCGCTCCCCGACGCGGGCCCCGCGACGTCGCCGTCCAACGGCGCGGCCCGCAATGCGTTGTCGCACAACGGCGTGCCGTCCAACGGCGTGCCGTCCAACGGCGTGCCGTCCAACGGCGTGCCGCACAACGGCGTGCCGTCCAACGGCGTGGCTCGGAGCCGGGCGACCGAGACGCCGACGCCGACGCCGACGGTTTCGCCGGTACCCCCGCCCGCATCTTCACGGCCGCAGGCGCGTACCCGCAACGGGTTGGTCAAACGCGAACCTCGAAGCCCGATCCCGGTACGCCATCCCGCTCCGGCTCAACCGCCAGCCGTTCGCGACTCCGCGGCCCTGACCCGCGACGACCGGGCGCCCGAGGAGGTGCGCTCGATGCTGATGGCGGTCCGGGCCGGCATGCGCCGCGGCGAGCTGCACTGGACGGATGAGGCAACCAATGCGACGGCGACGGTGCGTCCGGGCCAGAATCCCCGGCACGCGAGCGACGCCGACCCACCAGGGAGTGAACGATGACCATCGAGCTGTACGGCACCACGCCGACCCTCAACTGGCTGCTGGTCAACTTCGTCCGGGAGACCGACGGCGTACGCGATGCCGTGGCCGTCTCCTCCGACGGCCTGCTGATCGCCGCCTCCGCCGGCCTGGACCGGTCCGGAGCCGACCATCTGGCGGCCCTGGTGTCGGGCATGTCCAGCCTGGGCCGCAGCGCATCGCGCCGGTACGACTTCGACGGGCTCAAGCTCATCATGATTGAGATGCGCCGCGGGTTCCTGCTGGTGTCGATGATCGGCGACAGCGGGTGTGTCGGGGTACTCGCCGATGCCGGCTGCGACCTGGGGCTCGTCGGGTACGAGATTGCAATTCTGGTGGACCGGGTGGGCTCGCTGCTGACTCCGGCGCTGATCGCCGAGTCCCGACAACTCCTCCCGCGATGAGCGCCGTCCTGTCTGATCGAAAGGATCCTGAACGTGTACGGGCACTCTGATCAGCGTAGCCAGTACTCGTCGATTCCGGTCTCCGCGCTGAAGATTGTCGTCAGCGGGGGGTTCGGTGTCGGCAAGACGACATTCATCGGTGCAATCTCCGAGATCGAGCCACTCGTCACCGAGGCCGCCATGACCGAGGTGTCGCACGGCGTGGACGATCTGACCGGCGTTGGCGGAAAGACGACCACCACCGTGGCGCTGGACTTCGGCCGGATCACCCTCGACGAGAGCCTCATCATGTACCTTTTCGGTACGCCCGGTCAGGACCGTTTCTCGTTCATGTGGGACGAGCTGGTCGAGGGTTCCCTCGGTGCGGTGGTGCTCGTCGACACCCGGCGCATCGCTGACTGCTACCCGGCCGTGGACTTCTTCGAGGAGCGGGGTACGCCTTTCCTCCTTGCGGTGAACCGGTTTGACGGGTCGCCGCGGTACGACCTGGAAGAGGTGCGCGAGGCGCTCGGCGTCGACGAACGGGTTCCCATCGTCGAGTGCGACGCGAGGCATCGCGGCGAGGTGAAGGCCGTGCTCGTCACGCTCGTGGAGCAGGTACTGGCCGTACACAGCGCACGGGCCTATCCGGAGTTGTTGCGGCATACTCCGCAGCCCAGGCAGGCGAACGTGGCGTAGCGCTCGAACCGCTACTGAGGCAGTGGGACCGTCGACCCGGAGTTGTCGTATATCTGGTACCTGGACGCCAGGGCGTACGTGTTGTCGCTGAGTTTGCTGTCCGCGGAGGTGTCGGCGGTGAAGCCGCTGACAATGGCGGCATCCTGCTGGGACTTGAGGTTCAGCAGCTGTTCGGACGGGGTGAACACGGCAGCCGGGCCGAAGTCGGGCGGGGGGACGGCCGGATCTGCCGAAGCCGTACCGCCGGCCGGCTGCTGAGCTGGCATCGGGCCCGCTGCCGGGGTACCCCCCAGGCTTGTGACGTCCATGACCCAACCTCCTGGCACCGGCACCGCTACGGGGTGGAAACGACGTACCCAGCGTGGTCCGGTACCCCTGTGCCCCGCGCCAGCCGACGGGTTGTGCCGTGAGGCTGGACCGGATGACCTGTCGGCTCGTCGGGGGACGTGCCTGGTCACCGTCGGTTGCGGGCGCGGCTCAGGACAGCGGAGACAGAACGAAGCCGAGCAGGTTGCCTTGACGCCGACGCTACCTGGGCGAACATCTTCGTACTCGGCCACGACACCTGCTGTACGCTCCGCTGACACCTGAACGTGGGAGGTACGGGAGTGGGGGTGGATGTGGAGACCCGGGTTCGAGCGGAGATCGTCGATTTCGTCGTCAACAACTATCTCTTCGGCGAGGTGACGAGGGTGCCGCGAGACGAAGATTCCCTGGTGGAAGGGGGAATCATCGACTCCACCGGGATCCTGGAATTGATTGAGTTCCTCGAATCGCATTTTGGCATCGAGGTTTCCGAAACGGAGACGGTGCCGGAGAACCTGGGCAGCATATCCAGCCTGACGAAGTTCGTTGTGGGCAGGAAGGCCGGCCCTTCCCACCCCGGTTGAGAGGTGTGACCACGATGGAGTTCCGCAACACCAGCGACTACCTGCTCGCCCGCGGTGCGCCCGGGGACGTGGCGGTTGTGGATGCTGGCTCGCGCTACTCCTACGGCGACCTGTGCTCCGCGGCGGCGAAGCTGGTCGCGGTGCTGGCGGCGCTGGAGCTGCCGCGCGGATCGCGGGTCGCGGTTCTGGGACCCAACTCGTTCTTCTGGGTGGCCGCCTACCTGGCGGCGATGAAGCTGAACCACGTGGCCGTACCCATGTCGGACAAGCTCAGCCCCGGCGACGTGCGGCGCCACCTGGAATTCGTGGGCTGTGCGGTCGTGTGCGTCGACCGGCGGGTCCTGGGCAGGTTCGGATCTGCGTTCGACGGCCCGGCCGTCATGATCACCGATGATGCGCTGTCCTCGCAGGTGCAAGCCCCCTGGCCGCCCCCCGTCGCGTGCGACCCGGACGCCGACGCGGCCCTGATGTTCACCTCCGGCACCACATCGCGCCCGAAGGCCGTCCGGGTGACGCACCGCAACATCCAGGCGAACACCGACTCGATCATCAGCTACCTTGAGCTGCGTAGGGACGACCGGGCGCTGGTCATCCTGCCCTTCTTCTACTGCTACGGCGCGTCCATGCTGCACACCCACCTGCGCACGGGCGGCCGGGTCGTCGTGCTGAACTCCTTCACTTTTCCGGAGACGGCGCTGGATCTCCTGGAACGCGAGGAATGCACCGTCTTTGCCGGCGTGCCGTCCACGTTCCAGCTGCTTCTGCGGGCGTCCAGCTTCGCCACCCGCGCGCTGCCGTCCCTGCGGCTGATCCAGCAGGCCGGAGGAAAGCTCGCACCGGTTCTCCTGGACGAGTTGCTCGATGCCACGAACGGCGCGAAGCTCTTCGTGATGTACGGGCAGACCGAGGCCACCGCGAGGCTGTCGTACCTCCCGCCGGAGAAGCTGCGGGTGAAGCCCGGATCGATCGGTCGGGGGATCCCCGGGGTGCAGTTGCAGGTCCGGGACGAGGCCGGCGGTCCGGTGGCGCCCGGTGAGCATGGCGAGATTTACGCCAGGGGCGAGAACATCTCACCGGGCTACCTGGGGGACCCGGCGGAGTCTGCTTCGAAGTTCACCCCGCACGGGCTGCGTACGGGCGACCTGGCCACAGTGGATTCCGACGGTGACATCTTCATCGTCGACCGCCGCGACGACTTCATCAAGTGCTGGGGCCACCGGGTGTCCAGCCAGGAGGTCGAGGCCTGCGCGCTGCGTATCGACCGCCTGCTGTCCGCTGCCGCGATCGGGGTCCCGGACCTCCAGGCGGGAGAGGCGATCATCCTCTGCGTCGCGGCCAAACCGGGCACCGTCGTGACGCCGGAGGAGGTGCTCACCGTCTGCCGGGAGTACCTGGCCAAACACATGGTGCCCAGCACCGTGCTGGTCGTGGACGCCCTGCCGCTGAACGCGAACGGCAAGGTCTTGAAGTCGAGACTATTCGAGCTGGCTGCGCGCGAAAGGAATGCGTCATGATCGGAGGCGTCGGCGCTTCGGAGATCTCAGCGGTCGACCTGGAGAAGGTGGCCCGTACCAGGGTGTTCTTCGGCCACCAATCAGTCGGATTGAATATCCTCGACGGTGTGCCGGCGGTCTTCGCGGCCCACGGTGTCCAGGCTCCGCGGATCGAGCAGCGACGCACTGCCCCGGACCCGGCCGGGGGCTCCATCTCGCATGCGCTGATCGGGGAGAACACCCAGCCGCTGCAGAAGATCCAGGACTTCGACGCGGTCATCCGGGGCGGACTGGGCGAGCCGATCGACGTCGCCGTGATGAAGCTGTGCTACATCGACATCGTTGCGGGAACCGACGTGGACGAGGTGTTCGCCACCTATCGGGACACGATGGCCGCGCTGGAGAGGGATTTCCCGCAGATCACCTTCGTCAAGACCACGGTGCCGCTGACGACGGAGCCCGGCCGGCTGTCGAAGGTCAAGCAATGGCTGAAAGGCAACGACGGGTACGGCGCCGCCGCGAACGCCGCGCGCGAGCGGCTGAACGAGTTGATCCGCAAGGAGTACCCGGGCGGCCAGCTGTTCGACCCGGCCGCTGTGGAGTCCACCGCGTCCGACGGTTCACGGGTCTCGGGTCGGTACCAGGGGCAGCCGTACTTCGCGCTGTACGACGGGTACGCCGCCGACCCGGGACATCTGAACGCCGAGGGATCGCGGCGGGTGGCTGCCGGCTGGCTCGGGGCGATCGCCCGGGCGTCTTCGAGGTAATCGCTGCCGTGTGTGGTGGAGTCGGCACGGACATCGTCGGGGTCCCGAGGATCGCGGCGTTGATCCGGGTGGGAGGGTCAGCGTTCCTGCAGCGATGGTTTACGCCGCTGGAGATCGCGTACTGCACAGCAAAGGCGGTGCCGAGCCGGCACTTCGCCGCCCGGTTGGCCGCGAAGGAGGCCGTCGTCAAAGCGTTGGCCTTCGGGTGGGAAGGGCCGTTGCCGTGGCGGTCGGTGGAGATCGTGAACGAGGCGCACGGGGCACCGGTGGCGCGGCTCCGCGGTGAGGTGCTCGCGGCGGCGAGACGGGCCGGAGTCGGTACGATCCGGATCTCGATGTCGCACTGCGACGAGTACGCCACGGCGGTCGCCCTGGTGACGTTGACGTCCGGGCGGGAGCCGGAGCCCCCGGTGATGACGGGCGGGTGGGGGCGTACGGGGGAGCGGGTGCGCTCGCCGGAGCGAACGGGTGGTGCAGCTGTGGATCGTGAGCAGATCGAGCAGGTCCTTCAGGAGTGGCAGTCCCTGCGCCAGGCGGACGCCGACCCGGAACTGGAGGCGGTGCGGCTGGCGATCCTGATCGAGGACGTCCTCGGTATCACCCTGTCCGACGACGACATCGACCTGGCGGTGCTGTCCGACCCCGACGCCGTGGAGAACCTGCTCGCGCGCCGCGGAACCAGCCGCTGATGTGCGGTATCTGCGGGATCGTGTCCGTCGGGCCGCCCCCCGACCGTGATCTGCTCCTGCGGATGATGGGCCGGCTGGTGCACCGGGGGCCGGACGGCTGCGGGTACTACCGGGATCGGCACGTGGCGCTCGGGCATACCCGCCTCGCCATCATCGACGCCGCCGGTGGTGCGCAGCCGATGTGCAACGAGGACGGCAGCGTGTGGGTCTGCTTCAACGGAGAGATCTTCAACTACCTCGAGCTCGGCGAGGAACTGCGAAGCCGGGGCCACACTTTTCGGACGGCGAGCGACACCGAGGTGATCGTGCATGCCTGGGAAGAGTGGGGCGAGAGCTGCTTCCGACGGTTCAACGGGCAGTGGGCACTGGCCCTGTGGGACCGTCGGCAGCGACGGCTGGCCCTGTCCCGCGACCGGCTCGGCATCTGCCCGCTCTACTTCACCCGGACCAGCAACGGACTGCTCTTCGCCTCCGAAGTGAAGTCGCTGTTCGCCGACCCGTCCGTGGTCCGGGCGTTCGATCCCGTCGGGCTGGACCAGATCCTGACCTACTGGTCCACGGTCGCTCCCCGGACCGTGTTCCAGGGGGTCGAGCAGCTGGAGCCCGGGCACTACGCGGTACTCGATGACCAGGGGTTTCGAAAGGCGCCCTACTGGAGCGCCTCTTTCCCCGCCCGCGGACAGCCGTCGGCGGACCTCCAGGAGGGCGCGGAGGCGTTGCGGGAGAAGCTGGTCGAGGCCACCCGCCTGCGGTTCCTGCGCAGCGACGTCCCGGTGGGTGCGTACCTGTCCGGCGGGCTGGACTCGTCGATCACGGCGGCGGTGATCGCCCGGTACACCGACGCCCCGCTGCACACGTTCTCGTTGCGGTTCTCCGATGACGAGTTCGACGAGGGCCGGTACCAGAAGGAGATGTCGGCGGTACTCGGAACGCAGCACCGGAACATCGTCGTCAGGCCCGCCCAGATCGCCGACGTCTTCCCCGAGGTCATCCGGCACACCGAGACGCCCATCCTGCGCGCGGCGCCCGCCCCCTTGTTCCTGTTGTCGAAGCTGGTTCGGGACAACGGATACCGGGTGGTGGTGACCGGCGAAGGAGCCGACGAGGTCTTCGCCGGGTACGACATCTTCCGCGAGGCACGGGTCCGGCAGTTCTGGGCAGCCGACCCGGGGTCGATGAAGCGAGCCCGGGCGGCGCAGCTGCTCTACCCCTGGATGGCGCGGTCGCCGGGCCGGACGCCCGCCTTCGCCCGCAGCTTCTTCGGCCGCAACCTGGATCCGGCCGACCCGGCCCTCTCGCACCGCCCCCGGTGGGACTCCACGGCGGCCCTGAAGAGGATGCTGACCCAGGATCTGCAGGCCCGCACGGGCGAGCAGGACCCGGCCGGTCTCGTCGCGTCGATGCCCGCCGGCAGCGAGGACTGGGATCTGCTGGGCCGGGGACAGTGGCTGGAGATGGTCACCCTGTTGCCCGGCTACATCCTGGCTTCGCAGGGTGACCGCATGCTCATGGCGAACGCGGTGGAGGGCCGGTTCCCCTTCCTGGACGCCGACCTCGTCGATTTCGCCAACGCGCTCCCGGCGCGGCACAAGCTGTTCGGGCTGGAGGAGAAGCACCTGCTGAAGCGGGCCTTCGCCGACCTCGTCCCGGAGGGCATCCTGCGCCGTCCGAAGCAGCCCTATCGGGCACCCGACGCGGCGAGCTTCTTCGCCGACGGTACCCCCGAGTGGTTTGATGAGGTCACCTCCGAGCGGGCCGTCCGCGACGCCGGCGTCTTCCGGCCCGAGCTGGTTGCCGGGCTGCTGGCCAAGTGCGTGCGGACCGGCGGGGAAACCATGGGCAACACCGACGGCATGCGCACCTTGGCGGTCGTCTCCACCCAGCTCACCCACGCGACGTTCATCGCCGGTGACGCGGGGATGTCGGCCGAACCGGCATTGCCCGAGCTACTGGTGGCTGTCGACCTTACCGATAACGACGATCTGACCCATGACGACGTCAAGCTGAACACTGATGATTGGGGCTCCTTGTGACGACCGCGGGCCAATCCTTCGGGCTGGCGAGCCTCCAGATCGATACAGAGCTGGAGATCAACAGGATATCGGCCACCCTGAACTCGTACCTGGCCGCGACGAAGCGACGCGGCATCGTGGTCGCCCTGTCCGGGGGGATCGACTCCAGCGTGGTGGCCGCCCTGTGCGTGGCGGCCCTGGGCAAGGAGAGGGTTTTCGGGCTGCACATGCCCGAGCGCGAGTCGTCGTCGGAGACGTTGCGGCTGAGTCGCCTGATGGCCGACTCCGTCGGTATCGACTCGCAGCTCGAGGACATTTCGCCCGTCCTGGATGCCGCCGGCTGCTACCAGCGTCGTGACGACGCCATCCGGCTTGTCTGTCCACAGTACGGGCCGGGGTACACGTCGAAGATCGTCCTGCCGAGTGTGCTCGACTCCGACAGCTTCCGCCTGTACTCCGTCGTCGTCATGGCGCCGGACGGCACGCTGACCAAGCATCGGTTGACCACCGAGTCCTACCTCGGCATCGTCGCGGCGACGAACTTCAAGCAGCGGGTGCGCAAGATGCTGGAGTACTACCACGCGGACCGGTTGAACTATGTGGTGTCCGGAACGCCCAACCGGCTGGAGTACGACCAGGGCTTCTTCGTCAAGCTGGGCGACGGTTCAGCCGACGTCAAGCCGATCGCCCACCTGTACAAGTCCCAGGTGTACCAGCTGGCCGAGCGTCTCGGGGTGCCGGAAGAGATCCGCTCCCGCCCGTCGACGACGGACACGTACTCCCTTCCCCAGTCCCAGGAGGAGTTCTACTTCTCGCTGCCCTACCAGCGAATGGACCTGTGCCTGTTCGGCAAGAACAACGGCGTGCCCGTTGATGAGGTGGCCGCCGCCACGGATCTGACGAGAGAGCAGGTTGTCCGGGTTTTTCGGGATATCGAGCAGAAGCGGAGGACATCTGGGTATCTGCACCTGGTAGCGGGTCTCGCGGGGGATGTGCCGGAAATCGCGCACACGCTGGAGGTATGACAGGCGCCTCCCGGTCGGGGGAGGTAGAACCCGACCCGTGCGGCACCCCGATGAGGTGGGGACACCACGTGTCGGGTACCAGTCACCGTCACGTCAGATCCCGGACAGGTAGGGCTCGGTGCTGTGAGAGGATCGGGACCTCCATCAGTGGCCTTCACCGGTCCGCTGCGCTGAACGCCCCGGTGTTCTTGGCCGTCGGGTGTTCTTGGCCGTCGGGTGTTCTTGGCCGTCGGGTGTTCTTGGCCGTCGGGTGTTCTTGGCCGTGGAGCCGCGGATTCGTGACGTAACCGCGCCGCAGGGCCCTACGTGCAAGGAGACGGAATGGACTCGTCACGGACGCGCCCGGTCGAGATGCGCCGGAATCGGGGAAACCCGTCGTTCCTGCGGCGCCCGGTGGCCGTCGGCAGTACCGGCAGCCCGAAGAGCTTCCGGCAAACGCTGCGGATCTTGATGCATATACTTCGCGACGACGTTGTCGGGGCAGCGCAGTACTACTTCGTCGTGAAGCTGGCCGGCGCGTACTTTGTCCCTCGTCCACTGCGCTACGTCCTGTACCGCATAGCGGGTGTACGTCTGCAGCAGTCAATCATCGCGCCCCGACTCTTCATCGGGGGGCCGCCGTCGAATCTCACGATCGGTCACGGCACAGGCATCAACCTCGACTGCTTCTTCGATTGCCTGGCGAAGGTGACCTTGGGGCGCAGCGTCATGGTGGGAATGGGCGTGACGATCGTGACCAGCGATCATCCCGTCGGTCCGGACGGTCGACCGCAGGGACAGGTCGTCGGCCGTGATGTCGTCATCGGAGACCGGGCCTGGCTGGGTGCGAGATCGATGATCCTCCCTGGCGTCACCGTCGGCGAGGGCGCGGTCATCTCCGCCGGTGCGGTCGTCACGAGGGATTGCCGACCGTACGCCGTCTATGCGGGGGTGCCCGCACGGCTGATCGGGCAATTGCCGACCGAAGCCGGGGAGTCCGACGCACCGCACTGAGCGTCGGATGTACAGTCTCGTCCGGCTGGGTTGGCCCAAGATGCCGTGGTGCGCCCGGCAGGATTCGAACCTGCGACCAACTGCTTAGAAGGCAGCTGCTCTATCCACTGAGCTACGGGCGCCCGGGTCTGGCGTTCCGGCACGGAGCCCGTGCGGTGCCACGCGGTGAAGGCTACCGCCCGCGGGGTCGCGGTTGGTCTCGGGGAAAGGAGTCTCCGCTGATCCGGGCTGGTCAGACGAAGTACGCCGAGAGCCACTGGGCCAACTCGGCGAAGACCTGCTTGCGGGCCGGTTCTGAGCTCAGCACCACGTCGTGCAGGCCGGCTTCGATCCGAGCCAGCGTGGTACGCCGGCCGAGTGCGGGGGTCCAGCGGGCGATGTGGTCGACGTCGAGCACCGAGTCCGCGGCGCGGGCCGCCTCGCCCCAGCGTGCCTTCTTGTAGCTCGCCATCGAACAGGCGACGAGGATGGGTACCCGCAGATCGAGGCCGGCGTGCACGCGCAGGTGGCCCTGCCGGATGGCCCGCAGCCAGCCGGCCCGGACCGGGAAGCCCAGCAACGGCTTCCAGGCCAGGTCGTAATCCCATTCGCCATGCCGGTCGCGGCGCAGGCTGCTGCCGTGCACCGCGTTGAGACTGAACGGCAGCTTGCCGTGCGGCCCGATCCGCCCGAAGACCTCAGCGATGACCGGGCCGAGCACCTTGCGCACCAGCGCGGGCGCGTTGAAGTCCAGGAACGGGCTGTTCAGGAAGAGCCCGTCGACCAGGCCGTCGTCGCGCCGGTCGTGTGCCCAGAGCGTGGCCAGTAAGCCACCCATCGAGTGACCGTTGACCAGCAGCCGGTGGTGCCCGTCCTGGCTGCGGATGATGCGGGCCGCCTCGTCCAGCTCGGGGTAGTAGTCCGCGAGTGAGAGGCAGTAGTTCGGGGTCTGGTGTGGCTGCAGGCTGCGGCCATACTTGCGGAGGTCGAGCGCGTAGAAGTCGATGCCGCGATCGGTGTAGAAGTCGGCCAGGTGAGTCTGGAAGAAGTAGTCGACGAAGCCGTGCACGTAAAGGACTGCCGCGCCGGTGGGGCGTTCACTGCGCCGGTGGACCAGGGTCGCGGTGACGGGGCCCTCGGCGTCGCGCCCGAGGTCGATGGTGTGCCGCTCATAGGGCGGTCCGAGCAGGTCGGTCTCCACGGGTTGAGGTTACCGGCGAGTCGCCCTTTTCTCGACCTGCCACGTTCGTGGGCATCGCACTGTCAAGCAGGCTTGACACAGTGAACCTCACTCTGCCACGCTGGCGATGTCAAGGTGACTTGACAGGTACCCATCGAAAGCGCAGTCGTCCAGCGGACCGGGGAGGTGCAGTGGAGCTCGAGGTGACCGGAAACCGGATCCGTGACCTGCGTACCGCGCAAGGGCTTTCGCAGGCCCAGCTCGCTGCGGCCATGGACGTGTCCCGACAGACGATCAATTCCATCGAGGTTGGTCGCTATACCCCATCGCTGGCGCTGGCGGTCGCGTTGGCGCGGTACTTCGGTTCCACCGTTGAGGAGGTCTTCCATGTCGAAGAGCGTTAAGCGGAAACTGTTCTTCTGGGCGGGGCCGGCTTTCTGCCTGCTGATGGGGGTGGTGTACCTCGTCGCCGCCCGGGCCAGCGGTCAGCCGGCGCTCGGCCTGATGCTGCTCATCTTCATGGTCGTTTTCACCGTCGTACTGGTCATCGTGAGCCGGTACAGCGAAACGGTGCGGGGGCTGCTCGACCGGGGCGATGAGCGGATCAACCAGATCGACCTGCGGGCCACGGCCGCGGCGGCGTCGGCGCTCATCGTGGCGATCATCGGAGGTGCGGTCTACGAGCTGGCCCGGGGACACAGTGGTGCGCCGTACACCTGGCTCGCCGTGGTGGGTGGCGTCGTCTACATCGGGGCCGTCGTGGTCCTGCGATCGAAGCGGTAGCGCCGTCATGAGGCGTCCACTGCTCATCCTCGTGCTCTGCGGTGCCGTGCAGGAGGCGTTGGTGGGGGAGCTCTTCTGCCGGTGAGTGGTCGAGGCCGCCATATCAGATCAACGGTGTTCGTTGCGCCCTGTCCACAGGCGCACTCTCTGTCCACAGCTGCACGGTCGGGTCTGTTGCCGCTCGGGTGGGGCGTCCACGCTGTGCCCGGGCCCCCAAAAAGGACAGCCGCGGCGAAGGACGCTAGGGGAGAGACAATGTTCGATACGTATGTAACGATCGTCGGAACAGTGATCACGACGCCGGAATGGCGGCGCACGACCACCAACCAGACGCTCGTGGCCAACTTCAAGGTGGCGTCGCACTCGCGCAAGTTCGACCGCGACAGCGGCCGGTGGGTCGACGGCGACAGCCTGCGGGTGCGGGTGAACTGCTGGCGCCGGCTTGCCGAAGGGGTCTCCTCCTCGGTCATGGTCGGCGATCCGGTGCTGGTGACCGGGCGGATGTACACCCGGGACTGGCTGGCCGAGGACGGCCAGCGTCGGGTGTCGTACGAGCTGGAGGCGGTCGCCGTCGGGCACGACCTGGCGCGTGGCCGGGGCACCTTCGCGCGGCACCGGCCCACCACCGCCACGAGCGCGGTGGAGGACGCCGAGTCCGACGGACGGGTGGCCGGGGCGTCGACCGAGGCGGTGCCTGGTCAGCCCCGGGCTGGCGGAGCCGAGGGCCGGTCGTGGGGTGTGGCCGGCGTCCGTACCGGGGCCGACGATCCCGTCGAGGCCGAGGAGTACGCGGACGACGGCGACTTCGATCCTGTCGAGTTCGACGCCGGTAGGCCTGACGTCGAGGTCCCCGTGATCGACGCGGCGTCGATTCTGCGCGAGGCGGGGCTGGCTCATGATGCCGGGCCGGGCTTTGCGGCGCCGTTCGCGGCGGCGCAGGCCGAACCGGGTGACGAGCCGTCCTCCGATGAGCCGTCCTCCGATGAGCAGGGCGGGTCCTCTGACGGCGCTGAGACAGCCGAACCGTCCGTGGCCGGTGCGGGGCGTGGCGGCCGGCGGGGCCGGAGCCGGACGGCGGTGCCGGTCTGAGTCGGCTGCGGGTCGCTGGGTAGGGCCCGGGTGGGGCGGCTGGGTACACGGCCGCCCCACCCGTCGTGCGATGTCCGTGCGCCGGGTTGGAGAGCTTTCGCGAATCGCGTTGGGAGTCCGGAAGGTCCGCGGGTCGCCGGTAGGCTGCCGGAGGCGTGGAGGGAGGCCGGATGCGCGCGGGCCAGGCAGCGAAGAGGGCAGCGGCGGACCGGACAACGGACCGGACAGCCGAGAAGGTGGCGGTCCGGGCTGTGCGCAGGCGGAACGCCGCGGCGGCTCACGCGGCCGGGTTGGTTGTCGGCGTGGCGCTGGACGCCACGTTCGGGGACCCGCGCCGGTGGCATCCGGTGGCCGGGTACGGTCACGCCGCCGCCGCGCTGGAGCGCCGGATGTACGCACCCAACCGGGCCGCCGGAGTCCGGTACACCGCATGGGCGGTGGGCGTACCCACATTGGCCGCGGCTTTCGCAACGGCGGCGACCCGGCGCCGCCCACTGGCCCGTACCGCTGTCGTCGCCGCGCTCACCTGGGCTGCGCTCGGCGGCACCACGCTGCGCCGCGAAGCCGCCGCGATGGCCGACGCGCTCGACGCCGACGACCTGCCTGCCGCGCGGGCCCAGCTGCCCCACCTGTGCGGCCGCGATCCATCCACACTGGACAGTGCTGAATTGGCTCGGGCCACCGTGGAGTCGGTCGCCGAGAACGCCTCCGATGCTGTGGTCGCGCCGTTGTTCTGGGGCGCGGTGGCTGGTGCGCCGGGGCTCGTGGCGTACCGGGCGGTCAACACCCTGGACGCGATGGTGGGACACCGCTGCGAGCGGTACGCCGAGTTCGGCACCGCAGCCGCCCGGCTCGACGACGCCGCCAACCTGGTGCCGGCGCGGCTCACCGCGGTGCTGACGGTGGCCCTGGCGCCACTGGTCGGCGGTAGCCGTTGGCGGGCGTTGTGGACCTGGCTGCGCTACGGTCGCCGGCACCCCAGCCCGAACTCCGGCCAGTGCGAGGCGGCGATGGCCGGTGCGCTCGGGGTACGCCTGGGTGGGCGCAACGTCTACGCCGGCCGGGTCGAGCACCGCCCGACGTTGGGCAAGGGTGAACGGCCCTCCGCCGCTGACATCCGGCGCGCCGCGCGCCTCGTCGAGGCCGTCGGGTCAACGGCGGCGGGGCTCGCGGTGGTGTGGATCGTCGGCGGCTCCCTTCGGCGATCTTGCAGTCGTGTCTCGGGAAAAACGGGGCACAGGTGACGAAAGAGTGAGCACGACTGCAAGATCGGCGAGGCTGGGGGGCGGTGGGCTGCTGGTCGCGGGTACCACCTCGGACGCGGGTAAGAGCGTGCTCACCGCGGGCATCTGCCGCTGGCTGCGCCGGCGCGGGGTGAGCGTGGCGCCGTTCAAGGCGCAGAACATGTCGAACAACTCCGCCGTGGTCCTCGACGGCGTGGTCCTCGACGGCGCCGGCGGCGGGCGGGACGGCGGCGGGCGGGACGGCGGCGAGCGGGGCGGCGGCGGCGGGATCGGTGGCGAGATCGGGCGGGCGCAGGCGATGCAGGCCGCGGCCTGCGGGCTGGCGCCGAGTGTGCGGTTCAACCCGGTACTCCTCAAGCCGGGCTCGGACCGGACCAGCCAGGTTGTCGTGCTCGGCCGGGCTGTCGGGCAGGTCGATGCCGCCGACTACCGGGCGATGCGCGACCGGCTGCGCCAGACCGTGCTGGAGACCCTCGCGGGGCTTCGCGCCGAGTACGACGTGGTGGTGTGTGAGGGGGCCGGTAGCCCCGCGGAGATCAACCTCCGGCACGGCGACCTGGTCAACATGGGGCTGGCCCGGGCGGCCGGGTTGCCCGCGATCGTGGTCGGCGACATCGACCGCGGCGGGGTCTTCGCCGCGCTGTACGGCACCCTGGCTCTGCTCGACGAGGCGGATCAGGCGCTGCTGGCCGGCTTTGTGATCAACAAGTTCCGCGGCGACCGCGGACTGTTGCAGCCCGGACTGGACTCGCTGGAAAAGCTGACCGGGCGTCCCACGTACGGCGTGCTGCCGTGGCACGCCGACGTGTGGCTGGACGCCGAGGACTCCCTCGCCTACGGTCAGCTGCTCGGCCGGCCGGCGCCGCCGGTGGGTACCGAGTGGCTGCGGGTGGCGGTGATCCGGCTGCCGCGCATCTCCAACGCCACCGACGCCGAGGCGCTGGCGGCCGAGCCCGGGGTGCGGGTGCAGCTCACCGTTGAGCCGGCGGAGATCGCCGGGGCCGACCTGGTGCTGCTCCCCGGTAGCAAGTCCACAGTGGACGACCTGGACTGGCTCCGACACAGTGGACTCGCCGATGCGGTGCTCGCGCACGCCGCCGCGGGCAAGCCGTTGCTGGGCATCTGCGGTGGGTACCAGATGCTCGCCGAGCAGATCCACGACGAGGTGGAGAGCGGGCGCGGCACGGTACCCGGGCTCGGCCTGCTGCCGATCGAGGTGGCCTTCGCACCTGGCAAGACCCTGGCCCGGCCCGCGGGGGTGGCCTTCGGGGCGCCGGTGCGCGGGTACGAGATCCACCACGGGTACGTCTCGCGCGCCACCCCGGAGCTGCGCCCGCTGATCGAGCTGCCGGACGGTACCGGTGAAGGGGCCCGCCACGGCAGCATTTTCGGTACCCACTGGCACGGCACTTTCGAGTCTGACGCGTTCCGCCGGGCGTTCCTGACCGAGGCGGCGCGACTCGCTGCCCGGCGCGGCTTCCGGGTGGCGCCGGACACCCGCCACGCCCAGCTGCGCGAGCGCGCTCTGGACGTACTGGGCGACCTTGTCGAGGAGCATCTCGACACCGACGCGCTCTGGCGGCTGATCGAGCGGGGTGCCCCGTCCGGACTGCCCTTCGTCCCCCCGGGTGCGCCGGCCTGACGCTGCGGCCCAGCCGAGGCAATACCATCGCGGGTATGACCTCGACGATGACGGGCGGGCAGCTGCGTGCTGCGATCGAGCGGGAAATGCCGGGGGTACGGGCCGATCTGGAGCGGCTGGTGCGCATTCCCGGCATCGCGTTCGACGGGTTCGACCACGCCGAAGTGGAGCGCAGCGCCCAAGCAGTTGCCGAGTTGCTGCGTGGTGCGGGCCTGCCGGAGGTGCGCGTCGTGCGCGCCGGCGACAGCGGAGGCAGAGCGGCACCGAGCGGCTCAGTGGGGGGGCAGCCGGCCGTGATCGGTCGCCGGCCGGCGCCGCCGGGCGCTCCGACCGTGCTGCTGTACGCCCACCACGACGTGCAGCCCGCGGGCGACGAGAGTCAATGGCTCAGCCCACCTTTCGAGCCGGTCGAGCGCGGCGGCCGGCTGTACGGCCGTGGTGCCGCTGACGACAAGGCCGGCGTACTGGCGCACATCGCGGCGCTGCGGGCGTTCGGCGACGCGCTGCCGGTGGGCGTGGTCGTCTTCGTCGAGGGTGAAGAGGAGTACGGCTCGCAGTCGCTGGACGCGCTGCTGCGCGAGTACCACGACGAGCTCACCGCCGACGTGATCGTCATCGCCGACTCGGGGAACTGGGATGTCGGCCGGCCGGCGCTCACCACCGGGCTGCGTGGCCTGGTCAACGCCTTTGTCGAGGTGCGTACCCTCGACCATGCTGTCCACAGTGGACTCTTTGGCGGTCCGGTACCGGACGCGCTGAGTACCCTGTGCCGGCTGCTCGCCACCCTGCACGACGAGGCCGGCGACGTCGCGGTGGACGGTCTGGCCCGAACCGGCGCGAGTGGCCAGGACTACCCGACCGAGCGGTTCCGGGCCGAGGCCGGCGTGCTGGACGGCGTCGAGCTGACCGGGACCGGGCGCATTGTGGATCGGCTCTGGTCCAGCCCGGCGATCTCGGTGCTGGGCATCGACGCGCCACGCACGGGCGAGGCGCCCAACGCACTGGTGCCGTACGCGCGGGCCAAGGTGAGCCTGCGCATCGCGCCAGGGGACACCTCGGAGTCGGCGTACGCGGCTCTGCAGCGCCATCTCGAGCGGTACGCGCCCTGGGGAGCCCGCATCACCGTGGCCCTCGAGTCGGCGGGCGAGCCGTGCGTCATCGACGCCACCGGTCCGGCGTACGACGCCGCGCGCGCCGCGTTCACCGAAGCGTGGGACGGGGCCGCGCCGATCGACATCGGGGTGGGCGCCTCGATCCCTTTCATCGCCACGTTCCAGCAGCTGTTCCCGAACGCGGCGATCCTGGTGACCGGGGTCGAGGACCCACAGTCCCGGGCGCACTCACCCAACGAGAGCCTTCATCTGGGCGAGTTCGCCCGGGTGTGTCTCGCCGAGGCGCTGCTGCTGGCGAACCTGGCCCCCGGGCCGAGCTGACCGGGGTACTTCAGTCTTCGAGCTCGTGGTGGGCGGGGCGGACCACGGCGATCGGGCACGGCAGGTCGTGCAGCAACTGCACCCCCACCGAGCCCAGGTGCGGCCCACGGAACCCGCTGTGCCCACACGCGCCGATCACGAGCAGCTGCGCCCCGTGGCCCGCGGCGGCCAGTGCCCTCGCCGGATGCTCGGCGACGAGCTGATGCTCGACCGGCACGTCCGGGTACTTCTCCTGCCACGGCTGCGCGTCCGACGCGAGCCGCTGCGCCTCGGCGGACTCCAGCTCGGCGCGGCCGTCCCCGGTGGGCAGCAGCTCGTCCCGCCAGGACGGAGGCGGAGTCTGCCAGGCCCGCACGATGGTGACCGTCGCGTGCCGGGATGCCGCTTCCTCGAAGGCGAAGCGCAGCGCCGGCTCGGCTCCGGGCGAGGAGTCCGTACCGACGACCACCCGGGGCCGCGCCCCGTCGGGTGGATCGCCGTCGCGCGGGACCACCACGACGACTCCGTGACCGTGCCGGGTGAGCTGGGTGCTAACCGAACCGAGCAGCAGCCCGGAGAAGCCGCCGGCGCCGCGGTCTCCGACGACCGCCACCGTGGCGTGCCGGGACGCCTCGCTCAGCACCGCTGCCGGAGTGCCCCGCAGGACTTCACCGTGCACCGCGACCGAGGGGGCGAGCTGATGCGCCCGCGCGGCCGCGTCACCCAACAGCGCCTCGGCCTGCATCCGGACGCCCTCGTCGGGCCACGCCCCCGGCGGCAGCCCGTACGAGGCGGCGTACGCCGGCCAGGCGAAGGCGTGCACCAGGTGCAGCCGGTGGCCCCGGCGCACCGCGCACTCAGCACCCCACTGCAGTGCGCCGGCGCTGGCCGGTGATCCGTCCACCCCCACCAGGACGGTGCCGCCGCGCGCCGGGGTACCCATGCTGACGTCAGACCCCGACCGCGACGGTTTCGACGGCGACGGTCTCGACCGGATCGAGGGCCAGCTGCGGTGGGGTGACCACCACGACGGGCACTCGCGAGCGCCGCAACCCGGTCGCGACAGTGTTGGGCAGGGGGCGGTCGCCGCCGCCGACGACGAGCATGTCAGCCCTGCGCCCCGCCTGGCGTACTGCGGTCACCGGGTCGGCGGAGACCAGCTCCCGTCCGATCACCGGGAGATTGCGGGGGCCGACGGCGGCCCGCGCCTGGGCGATGCACCGTTGCTGCAGGGCGGTGACCCGGCGGCGCCGCTCCGGCGGAGACTCGGCCAGTGCCCCGCCCACGACGGTGGCGCCAACGTTCTGCGGTGCGCCACGGCGAGCGGCCGGGGTATCCCAGGCCGTGACCACCAGAACCGTGGCATCGAGCCAGCGGGCCTGACGTAGCGCCCATTCGAGCGCGCTCTGTGCTGCGGCGGATCCGTCGACTTCGACGACGAGGCGGTGGCGGCGGTGGGCCATAATGCGTCCTCCCTCGGTCTTGTTCCCTCACAGCCTCCCGTGCCGGCCGGAGTATGGCTAGAGGCATTGGTGCCTTCTTTCGGTGTACATCTGCGATGTTTCAAACAGCGTCATTCGGGTCGGAGATCGTTCCATCAGGTGACCGGCCACAGTGGAGAGCCGGCGGTCGGGCACGGGTCCGCGTATGATCGTGCTTTGTCGATGCCTTGTCGGCGCGTACCGTGAAACATTCGACACCCGCGGCAGCTACCGGCACCTCTTCGCGCCGGTGCGCACATCTGGCCGGACGTCATCTGGGGAGGTGCCGGTCCCATGTTGGTCAAGACCATGAGCTGTGATGGCGGGATGCGCGTCGATCTGTCCTGCGACACCTGTGGCGAGTCGTACGGGTCGGCGGCCGTGGTGCACTACAGCAGGCGTCTGCTGTGGGCGGCCGCCAGGGCGGACGGGTGGGCTGCCGTGGGGGGCCCGGTGGAGCGCGACGGGTTGGCCCGGCACGGCTGCCCGCGCTGCGCTGTGGAGGTCGTCGCCCCGGTGGGCTGAGCCGCCCAGGTCGGCGACCGGTGGACCGGCGCGGATGGTACCGCCGGGTTTCTCCTCAGCCCGGGGTCGGCGTGGCCGAAGGTACGGGGAAACCCCGTTGTCACGTGGAGGCTCCCGCATGGGTACTGCGCACAGCACGCGCTGGATGGCTGTCGGGTCGTCGGCCGACCCGGACTCCCGCCGCGCGGGTGGGTACGCGGTGACCGAGGCGCTGCGCGGCGACGACGCCAAGCTGCTGGTGGTGTTCTGCTCGGACCGGCATGACCTTCCGGCGTTGCTGGCCGGGGTGAAGGAGGCGTCCGGCGATGTACCGCTGATCGGCTGCTCGACGGCGGGGGAGATCGCCACCGGCGAGGCCGGGGACCACCGTGTCGTGGTGACCGCGCTCGGCGGTCCCGGCTTTCAGGTCTCCACTGCCGCCAGTACCGGGGTGTCGGCGGGCCAGCGGGCCGCGGGCGCGGCGGTCGCCGCCTGCGCCGAGCAGCTCGGCGACTCCGAGCACCGGGTGCTGCTGCTGCTCACCGACGGGCTTGCCGGCGGCCAGGAGGAGATCGTCCGGGGTGCCTACGGAGTTCTGGGCGCCAGTGTCCCGTTGGTCGGGGGGTGTGCCGGAGACGACCTCAGGATGAGCCAGACGTCACAGCTGCACGGTGACACCCTGCTGCACGACGCTGTCGTGGCGGCGGCCGTCGGTTCGGATGCCCCGTTCGGGATCGGGGTACACCACGGCTGGCGCAAGGTCGGCAGCCCCATGATCGTGACCAGGAGCGCCGACAGCCACGTGTACGCCCTGGATGACGGGCCCGCGCTCGACGTGTACCTGCGCCGGCTCGACGCCCCGGTCGAGTGCTACGACGACCACGCCGCCTTCACCCAGTTCGCGCTCACCCACCCGCTGGGGCTGTCCCGGCGCAGCGGGGAGGAGATGCGGTTCATCGCCGACGCGGACTTCTCCGAGCGTTCACTGGTCAGCGTCGCCGATGTTCCGCAGGGCGGGCTGGTCTGGCTGACCGAGGGGGACGAGGACTCCGTACTCGACGCGACCGACGCCGCCTGCCGCGCCGCACTGGAGCCGCTGGGCGGCCGGCCACCGTTGGGGATGTTCGCCTTCGACTGCATCGCCCGGCGCGGGGTCCTCGGCGATGCCGGCATCCAACGGGAGGTGGGCCGGGTGGCGCGGCACGGCGATGGCGCTCCGGTCGCCGGCTTCTACACGTACGGCGAGATCGCCCGGGTACGCGGGATGAACGGCTTCCACAACCAGACGCTGGTCGTCCTCGCGGTGAGCTGACGTGGGCGAACCTACCCCGATCGTTACGAACCCCCTGCTCGCTGAGTTTCTGGCGGCGCTGTCGCGCTGTGCGGACCAGCCCTCGGCCACCAGGACCGCGGTGGAGAACGCCGCCGAGGCGCTGGAGGCCGAGGTCGGCGCGGTGCTGCGCGACGGCGAGCTGGTCACCTCGGTGGGCTTCCCGACGGGGAAGGCACCCGTGGCGCAGCTGTGGGAGGCCGTCTGCGGGCGCCGCGGCGAGGTGCAGGTACCGGGAGTCGGCCTCTGCCACCTGACGGTGGCCACGATCGACGGCGCGGTCCCCAGCCACCTGTTGCTGGCCCGGCGACCGGGTGAGCCGTTCTCGGTCGAGGAGAACAGCTTCGTCCGGTCGATGGCGCGGGTCCTGTCGCTGACCCTGGAGATGTTGCGCATCATCGAGGCGGAGCGGGCCCTGCGGGAGCTCAGCGAGCGGCAGGTGCTGGAGAACGCCCGGCTGCTGCGTTCCCTGCAGGAGCGGCAGCGGCTGATGGAGGCGCTGTCGGCGATCGAGCGGGCGATCTCGCGCCGCGAACCGCTGCAGCAGATCCTCGACACGGTCACCCAGGGCGCGCGGCAACTGCTCGGCGATGACGTCGCCGGGCTGCGCCTGATCGACCCGGACGACGCCTCGTGCCTGCTGCTGGTCTCGGTCGACGGGCTGGACGCCGAACTCGCCAAGCGGGTCTGGCGGGTACCGACCGACGAGGTCGACGTGTGCGGGCGGGCCGTCGTGCGCAACGGACTCGTGGTCGTCGACAGCGAATCGGAGCTGCCGTACGCCGGACGTGAGCTGGTCGACGGGCTGCGCGCCGCGATGGCTGCGCCGGTACACGAGAACGGCACGGTCGTCGGCGGCCTCTTCGTCGCGTCGTCGTTGCCCGACCGGGCGTACAGCGAAGCCGACCGCGAGTCGCTGCTCTCCTTCGCCGACCACGTGAGCCTGGCCGTCACGGATGCGCAGACCGTCCAGGCGATGCGGGACGCGTTCCACGACACGCTCACCGGACTGGCCAACCGTGCCCTGTTCCTGGACCAGCTGGAGCATGCGCTCGCTTCGATCGTGCGCGACCAGGGCAGGCTCGCCCTGCTCTTCATCGACCTCGACCGGTTCAAGTTCGTCAACGACACCCTGGGCCACGGCACCGGGGACCAGCTGCTGGTGGAGGTGGCCGAGCGGCTGCGCGGCTGCCTGCGGGCCGGCGACACCGCGGCCCGGTTCGGCGGGGACGAGTTCGCGGTCCTGCTGCGCGATGCGGCAATCGCCGAGGCTGCCGGGGTTGCCGATCGGATCATCGAGGCGGTACGTGAACCGTACGACTTCGACGGCCGCCGGATCTTCGTCAACGCCAGCGTCGGCATCGCCCTCGGTGACGCCGGCCAACAGGACGCCGAGGAGCTGCTGCGCAACGCCGACGTGGCCATGTACCGCGCCAAGCGCAACGGCAAGGGGTGCCATGAGACCTTCGAGCCGGCGATGCACGCCGACCTGATGGAGCGGATGCGGCTGGAGGCCGACCTGCAGCAGGCGGTCGAACGTCAAGAGTTCACTGTGTACTACCAACCCGTTGTCGCGCTGGATACCGGGCGGATCACCGGTTTCGAGGCACTGGTGCGGTGGCGTCACCCGCTGCGCGGGATCGTCTCGCCGGTCGACTTCATCCCGCTCGCCGAGGAGACCGGTCTGATCCTGCCGATCGGTGGCTTCGTGCTCGCCGAGGCGTGCCGCCAGGTCAGCCGGTGGCAGGCCGTGTCGGGGTACAGCCCGCCGCTGCGGATCAGCGTCAACCTCTCGGTACGCCAGCTGCAGCAGCCCAACCTGGCCGAGGAGGTGGGGCGGGTCCTGGCCGAGAGTGGGCTCGACCCGGGCTGCCTCGTCCTGGAGATCACCGAGACCCTGTTGCATGAGGACATGCGGGCGGCCACCGCGAAGCTCGATGAGCTCAAGGCGCTCGGGGTGCTGCTCGCGATCGACGACTTCGGTACCGGGTACTCGTCGCTGAGCTGTCTTCAGCAGTTCCCGGTGGACATCATCAAGATTGACAAATCCTTCGTGGCGGCGATCGCGACCCGGGGTGAGGCGGCGGACTTCGCCCGGGCGATCGTCCGGCTGGGCCAGACGTTGCGGCTGGAGACGATCGCCGAAGGAATCGACAGTGCCGAGCAGCTCGCTCTGCTGCGCAATGCCCGCTGCGAGCGGGGTCAGGGCTACTACTTCGCTGAGCCGATGCAGACCGACCAGGCGCAGGCACTGCTCCTGGCGTCGGCCCGCGCCCCCGTTTCCTGACGTACTCCGGCCGGGTCGGGCCGCCCGCACCCCGGTTGCAACCGCCGGAGCCGGCCGGGCGCAACCCCGTGCTGGCGCCATGGAGGGGAGGTGGTCCGGGCGAGGTGACCGGTGGTGTCGCGGCGGGGATCGGGGGACGGCGATGCTGAGCCTGCAGGGACGGCGTCCTGGCGGGCCCGACTGCGTGGATCTGTGGCGCACCGCGTGCCTGGTCGCCAGCAGCATCCGGGGTCAGCTCGACGTCGATCAGGTACCCCACGATGCTGCGCGGCTGGTCGGGTCGGCGTTCGCGGCCGACCGGGTCGCTGTCCACCTGGTCGTGGACGGCCGGTTGCGCTGCGCCGCCGGGTGGAGTGCGGACGGCCGGGGCACCGACGGCCGGGACGCCGACGGCCGGGTGGCGCCGGATCCGTCCGGACGCTGCGGCGGCCCGGTGGAACGGCTACGGGCGCTGTACTCCCGCGTCGCGACTGTCGGTACCAGCGGCGGGGCTGGCGCGTTCGTGCAGTCCGATGCCGGGTCGTCGGTACTGACGATGCCCTTCGGGCATGGCGACGAGCTCCTCGGCGGGATGATCCTGATCCGCCACGCCGTACCGGGTGACCCGCGGTACAGCGACCGGACGGCGTGGTGCGCCAGCGAGGTCGAGACGATCAGCGTGGTCGCGCAGGCGTTGGCGCAGGCGTACGACCTGGCGGACGGGTACCGCCGGGAATCCGAACGGGTGGACCGGATGGCCGACCAGGAACTGGCCAGGAGTGAGTTCCTGTCGACCGTCTCGCACGAGCTGCGCACTCCGCTGGCCAGCATCGCCGGGTACGTGGAGGCGCTGCTCGACGGCGACGGTGGCCCGGTCGCGGCTGGGCAGCGCCGGATGCTCGACACGATCGAACGCAACAGCCAGCGGCTGCGCGGTCTCATCGACGACCTGCTCACTCTGTCCCAGATCGGGTCGGGGACGTTCCCCTGTCTGCGGGTACCGCTGGATCTGGTCGACCTGGTCGTCGACGCGGTGGCGGACATCCAGCCCGCGGCCGACCGCGCCTCGGTCGCCCTCCACTGGTGCGCCCCGGCCGGACCTGTGGTGGTCGACGGGGACCGCGATCAGCTGCACCGGATGGTGATCAACCTGCTCTCCAACGCGGTGAAGTTCACCCCGGCCGGCGGGCGGGTGAGCATCGCGGTTTCGGCTACCGCGGACGACCAGGCGGAGCTGACCGTCGCCGATACCGGCATCGGTATCCCGACCGGGGAGCAGGATCGGCTCTTCACCCGGTTCTTCCGGGCCTCCAACGCCACCAGTAACGTCATTGCGGGTACCGGCCTGGGCCTGACCATCATCGAGGCGATCGTCAGCCACCACGGCGGGGTGCTCTCCCTCTCCTCCGTCGAGCACCAGGGGACGACCGTGACGGTCCGGTTGCCGCGCCGACCGGGCGCCGGCGGTGCCGCAGACCACGATGGGGTAACGGAGGACGCTGAACTGGCGCTGCGGCCTTAGGCTCTGGGGCACCAGCTCACGCTGGCTGTTCACCGAAGCTGGGGAGGCGTCGGGAGTGAACCCACCGATGACCTTCGCGGCACCCGTACTGCGCGACGCCGGTTCGCTGGCGAACGCGGTCGGCGGTGCCGACCTGTCGAAGTATGGGCGGGTGATCCTGGTCTGGGTGGTCCTGCTGGGGATCGGCGTCCTCGCATTGGCCGGCGTGGCCTTCGCGGCCAGGCGGGCGGGGCGTCGATGGGAGTCCGAGCCGGAGCAGCCGGAGCCGCGGGCGATCCGGCCGGCACCGGCCAGGCTGGCGCTGCCGGCCGGCCGATCGCCGGCGCCCAGGCAACCCGGACCCGGCAGTGCGGTGCGCCCTGCGGGGCCCGGCTACCCGGTGCGCTCTGCCGGGCCCGACCACGCGGTGCGCTCGGGGCCGGTTCCCGCCGGGCGCTCTGGGTCGGTTCCCGCCGGGCGATCCGGGTCTCCCCCGGGGCGATCCGCAGGAGTGGCGCCGGGGCACCCCGGATCAGTACCCCCCGGGCGGCCGGTGTCCCGGCCTCGGATCGGTCCGGAGCAGCATCAGGCGCGGCTCACGGCCAAGGCGGACGAGCTGGCCCGGGAGGCCAGCGGGGCGGCTGGGGCGGCGCAGCGGGCGGCCGGTGCCGTCGCGCCGGCCCGCGACCGGTACCTGCAGGCGCAGCGGGCCCGCGAGGGTGCCTGGACGGCGTACGAAGAGGCGCGGCAGCTGGCCAAGGAGGCCACCGAAGCGGCGGCGGCCCAGACGCGCAGCCAGGCCGATCGGGTGGACGAGCACCGCGAACAGGACCGTGAGGTGTCCCGTGCGGCTCTGGATGCGTACCGGCGCGGCGACATCTCCGTCGATGAGTTGCACCAGGTCTACCGGCGCGCCAGCGGCTGGGACGAGGATCTGAACCGCCGCGAGAAGGCGGCGACGGAACTGCGGGCGGTTGAGCGTCGGGCGCTGACCGCGTACCAGATGGCCGCCGCGGCGGAGCGCCAGGCTGAGGAGGAGTCAGAGATCGCCCAGGTGGCGGCGCACGCCCTCGCCGAGGAGGCCGCCGAGGCGGCCGCCGATGCCGGCGCGGCCCGCGAGGACATCGACGATTTCGTCCGCCGGACCCGCGGCGGTTAGCGCCGGCCAGCCTCAGCGCACGCTGCGGGTCCGGCGGACGAACGCGCCCTCAGCGCACGCTGCGGGCGAACGAGCGCGCCGCCCACGCCGCCGCGGCGACCGCGAGGCAGCCCAGGATCAGCAGGGCCTTCCACACGTGCGGATCGCCCGGATGCCCGGCGAACAGCGCCCGCGACGCGTCCACGGCCCAGGAGAACGGGTTCCACTTGGCCAGACTCTGCAGCCAGGCCGGCGCGAAGGTCAGCGGCAGGAAGATCCCCGAGAGCAGCAGCACCGGCATGCTGACCGACTGGAGCAGCGGCGCCAGGGCATCCTCGCTGCGCAGCTTCAACGCGGTGGCATACGACATTGCCGACAGCAGCAGAGCGATCAGCGCCAGCAGGGCGAAGGCGAGCAGCAGATCGGTCAACTTCACCGTCAGGCCGAATGGCAGCGCCACGGCGGTCAGGAGCGCCGCCTGGGTCAGCAGCATCACGACGTCGCGTCCGGACCGGCCGAGCAGCAGTGCCAGCCGGCTGATCGGAGTGACCCGCATCCGTTCGATGACTCCGGCGCGCAACTCGGCGATCAGGGCGAAGCCCACGAACATGGTGCCAAGCATGGCGAGCTGGACCAGCAGGCCCGGTACGAAGATCTTGTACGCGTTGCCGGGGCCCAGTACCGGTTTGAGCAAGGGGCCGAACAGCAGCAGGAAGTACAGCGGCTGCATGACGCCGACGATCAGCCACACCGGGTTGCGCAGCATCAGCGCCATCTGCCGGCCGAACACCAGCCACGTGTCGCGGAAAAGTTTCATCGGTCGCCTCCGTCGGTTGGCGTGTCGCGCAGGGACCTGCCGGTCTTCGCGAGGAAGACGTCATCGAGGCTGGGCCGGTGCAGCTCGATGGAGCTGAGCAGTACGCCGGCGCCGTCCAGGGTACGAAGCATCTGGGGGAGCGCGGTGGCTCCGACGTCGACGTACAGCCGCAGCCCGGCGTCGGTCTTCTCGACGGTGTGCACGTACTCCTCGCCCTCCAGCAGGGCGAGCGCCTGCGGTGCCGAGCCGTCGATGCCCAACGTCACCACGTCGCCGGCGATCTCGCGCTTCAGCTCGGTCGGGGTACCCTGCGCCACGATCTCACCATGATCGATGATTGCGACCCGGTCGCAGAGGGCGTCGGCCTCCTCCAGGTAGTGAGTGGTGATGAAGACCGTCATGCCCTCGTCGCGGAGCCGGCCGATCTCGTCCCACATGTGTGCCCGACTCTGCGGGTCCAGACCGGTGGTGGGCTCGTCCAGGAAGACCAGCTTCGGCTGGTGGATGACGCCCAGCGCGACGTCGACCCGGCGGCGCTGGCCACCTGAGTACGTCCCGCACCGCCGGTCGGCGAAGCCGTCCAGCTGGAACGCCTGGATCGCGGCGGCTGCCCGTTCGCGGGCGGTGGCCGGATTGCAGCCGTAGAGCCGCGCCTGGTGGATCAGCTCCTCGCGGGCGGTGACCTCGTCCCAGGTACCGCCGCCCTGGGCCACGTACCCGATGCGCCGGCGCACCTCTCCGGGTGACTTCCGCAGATCCACCCCGGCGACCGTGGCTTCGCCGCCGTCCGGCGTCATCAGGGTCGCCAGCATCCGCAGTGTCGTCGTCTTGCCGGCACCGTTGGGTCCGAGGAAGCCGAAGACCTCCCCCGCGTCGACGGCCAGATCGACGCCGCGGACCGCCTCGACGCTCCTCTTGCGGCTGCGGAACGACTTCCGCAACCCCCTCGTCTCGATCATCAAAGGTCCTCCCCGAGTGACACCACCACGACCAATGCGGCCCACACTATTGGGCCAAACTTTATCAGTCAAGTTTGACTATTGACCCTTTGGCGTTCTTCCCGGCCGGCCGGCCGGCCCGTTCCGGGCGGGGCGGCCGGCCCGTTCCGGCTGCCCGGTCCGCATCGCCGAACTCCGCGGCGATCGACTCCCGCCACCGCCGGGCCGACTCCACCCGGTCGATCTCGTCGTCGTGCTCCCCCGCTCCGGCCTCAATGCGGTCGGCGACCCGTTCGCACCAGGTGATCTCCGCCTCGACCCGGGCCTGGTTCAGCTCGAACATCCAGGCCACGTGCACCGGCCGGTACGATGCGGCGGCACCGGAGGGCTGCTGCTCCGCGGCGAACCGGGCGGCCTGGGTACCCAGCAACTGGGCCCGGTTGCGCAGTGCGGCCACGGCCTCGTCCCGCGGCAGCCCGGGCAGCAGCGCGAAGGCCGCGGCAAACGGATCGAGCGGCTGCCGGTACTGCCACCAGTACCTGCGCAGCAGTTCGTCGAACTCGCGGCAGCCCTGGTCGGTCACCCGGTACGTGGTCCGGGCCGGCCGTGCCCCCACCTGTTCTGTGGCGACCTCGGCGAGCAGGCCCTCCCCGGTGAGCTTGCGCAGCGCGTGGTAAATGGAGCCCGGCTGCACGTTCGCCCACTCCTCGACATCCCAGCTGAGCAGCTCCCGGCGCACGTCATAGCCGTGCACCGGCTGGAGCCACCGGACCAGGCCGAGGATCAACAGGCGGGTGGTAGACACCCGGTAAGCCTAATAGCCAACGTTGTCCAAGAGCCTGGCCGGCGGCTGCCGTGCCGGTCAGCCCGGATCAGGTCCACCGGTTGCGGACCACGCTCTCGGCGGCCTTGCCGTGCGGCGTATAGCCGAGCGGATCGTTCGGATGTTCGGCCAGTGGCACGTCCCAGCACCACCAGAAGACACCGGCCCACCAGGGCTGATCCTGCAGACTCGTGAGCAGCGCCTCGTACGCGGCCGCCTGCTCGGCCTGGCTCGTCGTCTCGCTGATCGTCCAGTCCCAGGGCTTCGTGGCGGTCCCCTGCTGGCTGGTGTAGCCGGCCTCCGAGAAGAGGATCCGGCGCCCGGTCCGCGCTGCGTACGCCTTCAGCTCGTTGACAATGGGACGCCAGGCTCGCCGCAGAGCGTCGACGTCCGTGCTCGGATGCTCGGCGAGCTGCCAGTAGGCGGCGACACCGATCAGGTCCAGCACGTCCCAGAACGCCACGTGCTGGTACTCACCGAAGAGTGCCGAGTACACCAACGGACCCCGGTAGCGGGCGCGCACCGATGTCACGACCCGCAACCAGCCGCTCCGGTCGCCGGAGACTCCGGCGAGCTCAGCGCCGACGGAGAGTTGTTCGACGCCGGTCCGGGCGGCCAGCTCCGCATAGTGATTGATGAAGGCGGTATAGGAAGCGAACCAGGCGGTGCTGTCAGCCGGGCGGATGTCGCCCCGGAACTTGAGGTCCAGCAGGTCGACTGACGGCTTGAGCATGACCTTCAGCCCGTGCTCGTGGGCGAGGGAAATGGCTCGCTGCACGCTGCTGTCACTGGGCGTCTGAGCTCCCGCGGCGATCGTGTCGGTGGCGGTACCGGCCTGGTACCAGGTGACGTTGAACTGGACCCAGGTCGCGCCGGTGCCCGAGATCTGACTCAGGTAATTCGGCATTTCGGGGCTCTGGTAGCCGTCCGGGGTATATGTGATCAAAGCGAAGCCGCGTTGCTGAGCTTCGAAGCCTGCGTACTGGCGGACCGCGAGGGCGGTCAGGGCGACGAGCAATGTGATGACCGTGAGGCCCAGCAGGGTGCGGACCAACGGGCCGTCGACCCGGCGGCGAGGTGCTCCGTCATCCCCTTTTCCTGGGTCGGGGCCGGCCGTGGCGGGCGAGATCAGAGACAAGGCGATGCTCCCAGCGGTATGACCGGCGCAGCCCACACCGCTGCCAGGCGCCGACCCGGCAATCCGGTTCGGCGCCTGGCCCGCGGAGCGTGGTGCATGTCGTGGGCCGGTCCCGGTGAGGTCAACCAGGCGTGCCCGTTGCGGTCAGGCGAGGGTGGCGGATGCCGCCACGAACGTGTACCCCAGGCCCTGGATGCCCTCGACGGTCGTCTTCAGATAGGCCGTACCGAGGTACGGGTGGTAGAAGAAGCTCGCCATACCGTCGCGGATGGCCAGGTTGTTCTTGGCCGACGTGATGAGGTCGGCGGGCAGCCGGGGCGGGTGGTTATTGAAGGCGTCCGGCTCGATGTTGCCGATGTTCTCCGGTACGACCGCGGCTCCGTACACGTCGCGCACGCTGTACGGGAAGAACTGCCCGACGATCCGGGTGTAGTCGGGGGTACCGCCGGTGAGCACGCCCGGGAAGTACAGGCCGCGCTCGTAGCGGGTGCCGAACATGGTGGTCATGACCTTGTAGTCAGCGACACTGCCGGCGTAGTGCGGAAACTCGAAGATCGTCGGCTTGGCCAGCCCCACTGCCGTGAAGGCGCTGGCGGAGGAGTTCACCCGCCCGGTGGCCCAGGCCGTGTTGTCCTCAGCCGGTGGCCCGTCGTAGATCACGTTGTTGCCCGAGTCGATGTGGGCGCGGTAGAACTCGAAGTCGTTCGCGCTGACTCCGTCGTAGGGGTTGGCGACGTCGCCGTACTGGTGGGTGTAGCCGTGCATGAGCAGGGTGCCGCCCTTGGTCTGCATGTATTTCAATGCGCTGACCACCTGTGGGCGCTGGGCCAGGGTGTAGTCCTCGGCCACGCCGCCGTTGTTGACGCCCTTCGGGTCGCGGTAGCGCGGGTACACCGCGACGGTGAACGGTGCCTTGCGGCTGGACAGGTAGTCGGCGACGGCGCGCAGTTCGGCCGGGTCGGCGTCGGGGCCGACGTCCTCGATGCGTACCAGGGCCCGGTGCCGGGCTGGTGCGGTCGGGGCGAGGGCGTCGTAGAGCAGGTCGGCGAAGGCGAGGTACCGGTCGTTGTGGTCCATGTAGGCGTAAGGGACCTCGCCGATGTAGGTGAGGTTGCCCGAGCGGATGGCCCACGGGAAGGTGCTGCCGTCGGCGCGGGTGGCGGTGGCGAGCACGGTGTTCTTGGTGGCGTCGTAGATGACGTGGTCCATGATGCCGGCGCCGTTGTTGGCGTCGCGGGTGAGGTTGGTGCCGTGGTAGCTGACCTGGGCCACCGACGAGAAGTCGTACTGCTTCCAGATGAACCCGTGGTGGGCGACGAAGTTCGGGTCACGGGCGGTGAGTTGCCAGATGTTGCTGTACATCCAGATGACCGGCTTGGTGGTCGTGGTGACGTCGTCGAGGAAGGCCACCGGCATCGGTTCGTCGTAGGTGGACCCGATGTAGACGACGGCCGTGTACGAGGACAGCTCGCCGGTGGTGTAGTTCGCCACCGGGTGCGCGGTCCAGGAGCCGAAGTGTGAGGTCAGGTTCGCGGTCAGCATCGCGTACGCCTCGCCGAGCCAGGCGTACGGTCCGGTCGAGTCGTAGAGCACCAGGGTGCTGGCGGTACCGGCGCCAGGCGCCCCGTTGCCGGTCGCCGCCGGGGCGACAGCTGCGGTGGTGACGCCCCCACCCGGCACCGCGGCCGAGCGGCCGGGGCCGGTGGTGGTCTTGGGCACCACCCGCTGGACCGGTCGGTCCTTCGCGGGTTTCGGCGGTGCAGGAACGGTGCTACCGGTCGTGCTCTCATTGCCGATGGTGACCGTCGTGCCGGCGTTGGCCACGGTGCGATCGCCCTGGGGCTTCGTGGGAGCCGCCTGCGTCGGCGACGCGAACAGGGCCGGGCCGACGAGTCCGGCCAGCGACAGTAGCGCGGTTGCCGCTACGACGCGTGCCGGGCGGCGGCCCGATCGGGACAGCGGAACTTTCATTGCAGACCTCATTTCAGATGGAGACGGCAGCGCCGACGGGCACGTCGACGGAGGGCATCGGCTCGGGTGCGGCGGCCAGGCCCAGGAGGGCGGCGACAGCCTGTTCGGTGCGGTGGGCGGCGAGCCCGTCGCCGTACGGGTTGCCGGCTGCGGTCATCGAGTCGCGCAGTTCGCGGTCGTCGAGGAGTTGGACGGCTTCCTTGACGATCAGGGCTTCGTCGGAGCCGACGAGTTTGGCGCAGCCGGCGCGCTGGGACTCGACCCGTTCGGTGACCTCGCGGAGCACCAGTGCGGGTACGCCGAAGGAGGGGGCTTCTTCCTGGATGCCGCCCGAGTCGGTGAGCGCCAGGTACGCGTGGGAGAGCAGCCGGGACAGCGCGGGGTACGGCAGCGGATCGGTGATCACGACCCGGTCCAGTCCGGCGAGTGCGGCGTCGACCTGGGCGCGTACCGCCGGATTGGGGTGGCTGGGGAGCACGATGTGCAGGTCGGGGTAGGCCAGCACCAGGTTGCGGACCGCGCGCAGGATGCGGTTCAGGGGTTCGCCCCAGGATTCGCGGCGGTGCGCGGTGACCAGGACGAGGCGGCCCAGGCCGGCGGTGGCACGGGCGACGACCGCCTCCAGCCGGGGGTCGTCGAAGGGGAGTGCCTGCGCGGCGACGCTGAGCGTGGCGTCGACCACGGTGTTGCCGGTGATGAGCACCTGGGTTCCGGCGATGCCTTCGTCAAGCAGGTTGGCCGCGGCGAGCCGGGTCGGGGCCAGGTGCAGTTGGGCGAGTTGGCCGACGAGGCGACGGTTGGCCTCCTCGGGGAAGGGTGAGGCGAGGTCGCCGGAGCGCAGCCCGGCTTCCAGGTGTACCACCGGGATGCGTCGCCAGAATGCGGCCAGCGCGCCGGCCAGGGTGGTGGTGGTGTCGCCCTGGACGATGACCGCGGCGGGTGGGCGCTGTCCGAAGAGCGCATCGAGGCGGCAGATCATCTCGGTCATCAGTTCTGGTTGGCTGCCGGTGGGTCGTTCGACCGGCAGGGCGATGTCGGGTTGTTCGCCGAAGGCGGCGAGCGCCTGGGTGACCATGGTGGGGTGTTGGCCGCTGGCGATGAGGACAGGCTGCAGCCGGCCGGCGGCGCGCATCGCGACGGCGACCGGTGCCAACTTGATCGCCTCCGGTCGGGTGCCCGCGATGAGGTGGATTTCGGGCAGATCGGCGGACATCAGCGGGGTATCTCTCCGTCCCGTGAGCTGGGTGGTCCGTTCATCGGTGGCCGCTGGTCGCGGGTCAGACTGATTCGGCGAGCTCCGCTGGCCGTTGGGCCAGCGCGGGTGGCGCTTCTTCCACCAGACGTTCGGTCTTCGCCCAGGTCTGCTGGCGGCGGGCGTGCCGGGCGATGGCCCGATAGGTACTGAGCAGACCCAGCAGCAGGAAGGCCGGGTAGGCCACCGCGGCGAGGAGGAGTCGGCTGATCCGTTCATCGCGCAGCTCCCACCGGTGTTGCCCGGCCCAGAGGAGTCCCGGCGTCAGCAGCGCTGTCACCCAGATCGCGAGCGCGATACCGAAGTGGTCCCAGGACGAGACGAGAAAGGGTGCGCCGTGGCCGGGCAGCAGCCGCCAGGCCACGTACCCCCACAGTCCGGTGAGGCCGATGGCGCCGAATGCGTTCAGCCATGGGGCGAGCAGGTAGTACAGCATCTCCAGGAGCGCGGAGTTGGAGATGCTCCGGGACCTGACCAGCCGCGGCACGTAGCTGGCGCACTGCAGGTTGCCCTGCGCCCAGCGGGTCCGCTGGCGCAGCAGCCGGCGGAGGTCGACCAGGCCCTGTTGGGTGACGTAGGGGCGGGACAGGTGCCGCACGGCACCGCCGGCGAGGTGGATGCGCAAGCCGAGCTCGAGATCCTCGACCAGGCAACCCGACCATGGGGCCTCCCCCTGCTGGCACAGTGCGGAGAGCCGGACGAACTGGCCGTTGCCGCCGAGCCCCACCGAACCGAGTCTGTTGCGCAGGAGTTGGCAGGCGTTGGCGATGCAGGCGAACTCCAGGTCCTGTAGAGCGCCCAGCAACCGGTCACGGTTGTGGATGCGTACCCGGCACTGCACAGCGCTGATTGTCGGGTCGCGCAGGGTCCACGCCACCTCGGGAAGGAGGTTCGCGCTGCCCCGGCCGTCGCCGTCGATGACGCCGACCACGACCCGCTGGGAATCCAGCTCCGCGCAGTACGCCCGGTCCCGGATGTACCGGTACCCGGCGTTGAGCGCCTCGCCCTTGCCCTGGCGGGCGTGCGGCAGTTCGCGGCGCAGGACGTGCAGGTTCGGGTGTTCGATTCCGGTC
>Ga0209515_10000485_pt1 | contig 72022 bp, 59 predicted proteins | sample Subgroupgradi54m_FD_187454 | JGI IMG/M metagenome (GOLD analysis project Ga0209515, IMG submission 187454) | Subsurface groundwater microbial communities from S. Glens Falls, New York, USA - GMW60B uncontaminated upgradient, 5.4 m (SPAdes)... ...
TTGTCATTTGCCGCTACCATGGGGAAGTCTCCGAAGTTTTTCCTAATGTATCGGAACAATTTCCGGATTCTTCCCTACTTATCCCTCTCCCAAATTATGAGTTAAGATGCGTAGGCCCTGGTCTGCCATTGGGTGCTCCTAGACAAATTGGAGGACGTATTGTATAGTATTTGCCTTTCGTCTTCAAATAATAGGTCATTCTATTACATACAATTGTGAAAGGAGCTAAGTAATGTCAGAAGTAACACTTACGGATCAAAATTTTAAATCTGAAGTTCTGGATTCCAAAATTCCAGTCCTCGTTGATTTTTGGGCTGAGTGGTGCGCGCCTTGTCGAATGGTGGCTCCTGTTGTGGAAAAGATTGCCAAAGAGTATGCCGGCAAACTTAAAGTGGGAAAAGTAAACGTGGACGATAATTCCGGAACCCCTCAAAAATATGGGATTCAAGGAATTCCAACTTTGATTCTATTCAAAAACGGTCAAGTGGCAAATCAAATGGTTGGATTTCAATCTGAAGATAAATTAAAGAGCGCAATCAATTCAGTTTTAGGCTGATTTTAAGAACGTGGAAACATTGGTGGAATATACCTTACCGGTTTTGGGAACAAACGGATACCCGCTTCAAGAAGGAGCGGTTTATGGTCCCATTCATTCCCGTCGTTTTGGTTACTCACTTGGCATTAATCCGCTTCCTGTCAGCTACAAGTTCTGCGATTTCGATTGCGTGTATTGCCAATACGGTTGGACGCCGCGTACGGGAAGTTTAGCCAAAAAAACAGATGAAAGATTAAAGCCGCTTACACAACTTCTTTCCGAAATTAAAACTTCTTTTCAAGAAATGACGCTTAAAAAAATGCCGGTTGATGTAATTACCATTGCAGGAAATGGAGAGCCCACGCTTTATCCTGACTTTTTGAAATTTGTTGAAGAACTTCTAGAATTTCGCGATTACTATTATCCAAAAACCCCGGTAGGAATTTTATCTGATTCTTCTCAATGCCATCGGCCTGAAATTAAGGAAGCGCTTGAGCTGCTGGATGATCGTTGTATGAAGCTGGACGCAGGAGATCCGGAAACAATTGAAAAAATCAATAAACCCGTCGGCGGTTTCAATCTTAAAAGAACACTGGAAGCATTGAAAAATCTTAAAGACGTTACCATTCAAAGTTTATTTGTTCAGGGGAGTTTCGATAATACCCGGCCTAATCAAATTGATCATTGGATTGAAGCCGTTGCTTATGTGAAGCCTAAGGCCGTGCAGGTTTATACGATTGACCGCCCGCCGGCAGATGGTGGAATTGAAGTTGTTCCGATAGCGCGACTTAATGAAATCGCAGAGCTTTGTCGGAAGATCACTGGAGTTCCAACGGAAGTATTTGATTAATTGACGATATTAAGGAGCTCATAATGAGCGTTAAGATCACGCAAGGAAAATTTAAAGGACTTATGGCTTTATCTAATTCAAAGGGAGTCATTGCCGCTGCAGCTATGGATCAGCGCGGTTCGCTTCAAAAATCAATCGCAAAAGCAAGGGGAGTGGATTCAAAGCAAATCTCGCGTGAGCAAATGGAGGAATTTAAAGCAACCGTTTCCAAAGTGTTAACGCCATATGCGACAGCCATTTTACTTGATCCTGAGTTCGGAATTCCTGCGGTGAAGGCTCGCGCAAAAAATGCAGGCGTGCTTTTGGCTTATGAAAAAACAGGTTACGATGCCAATCAACCGGGACGTCTTCCTGATTTACTCGATCTTGAATCCGTAGCGCGGCTTAAAGCCAAAGGAGCTGATGCGATTAAAATTCTTCTTTACTATACGCCGGATGAAAAAAAAGAAATTAACGATCACAAACACGCTTGGGTGGAACGGATCGGTGCAGAGTGCGTGGCGCACGATATTCCGTTTTTCTTGGAATTTGTGGGTTATGATCCTCAAGGCGGAGATGAAAAAGGAATTGAATATGCCAAGCGCAAGCCTCATATCGTTACTGAAAGTATGCGGGAATTTTCAAAACCTCAGTATGGCGTTGATATTTTAAAAGTGGAAGTTCCGGTTAACATGGCTTTCGTTGAAGGTTCGAAAGCCAATAAAACAGGTCAAGTCGCTTATACACGTGAAGAAGCGAAGAAACTTTTCAAGAAAGCCGCCGATGTTGTCACAAAACCTTTCATTTACCTCAGCGCAGGAGTCGATGACGATGTATTCCGCGAAGCATTGGAACTTGCCATTAAAGCAGGGACCAATTGGGCGGGAGTACTTTGCGGCCGCGCTACTTGGAAAGAGGGCATTCCGATTTATGGAAAAGAGGGAATTAAAGCGCTTGAAAAATGGTTGCTTGATCGCGGCGTGAAGAACATTCAGGCTTTGAATCAAGTGATTGATCGCGGTGCTCATGCGTGGTGGGATAAATATGGCGGCCGAGATAAAATTCAGGTGGTGGGATGAACAAGCGCAAGCTCGGCCGCACGGGTCTTCAAGTTTCCGAGCTTGGTTTTGGATGTTGGGCCATTGGGGGAGCCAGTTACGGTCCCACGGACGATCGCCAGTCGCTCGAAGCGCTTGCTTACGCTTTTGATCAGGGGATTAATTTTTTTGACACGGCAGACACGTACGGCCACGGTCATAGCGAAACGCTCATCGGTGAAACTTTTAAAGAAAGTTCAAAGCGGCTTCAAGTGATTATCGCTTCCAAAGTGGGTTGGGATTTTTATCACGGTGGGAGCAAAAAGAATTTTGATCCAGATTACATCCGATTTGCTTGCGGTGAATCGCTCAAGCGGCTCAAAACGGATTTCATTGATCTTTATCAACTCCATAATCCGAAGCTTGAAATGATTGAGAAAGGAAGCGTTTTTAAAGTCCTTCGCGAGCTTAAACAAGAAGGGAAAATCCGCCATGGGGGTGTTTCAATTCATTTGCCGCGCGAGGGTGCAGCGGCCATTCAAGATGGAACTTCTGAAACGATTCAGGCTATTTACAACATGATGGATCAGAGAATCAAACATGAACTCATGCCTATCTGCGAAGAACGCGACATGGGATTAATTGCTCGCGAACCGCTTTATTGTGGGCTCTTGACCGGTAAGCATACAACGGAAACGAAATTTTCAAAAGATGACCATCGGAATCGTTGGATGCGCGACAAATATTTAACGGATCTTGAGAAGATTAATCGGATCAAAAGTGTTTTTGATCAACGCTTGACTTTGAAACAGGCGGCAATTGAATTTGTGTTGTCTGAAAAAGCAATTTCGGTTGTCATTCCAGGAATGAAAACAGTATCGCACGTTCAAGATCATCTCCAGGCCGTTAACGCGCCGAAATTGACCTCTGATGAAATCACCAGAATTCATCAGCTGTATCAGGAAGATGAGTTATTTCAAACAGGATTTTTCCGAAATTAGTATTAAAAGTATGAAATTAGAAACGTCTGAAGCTATATCTCAAATTCCGGTCAAGGGAACGCCAATGGTTAATTTCGCGGGTGTCGTTAAAAAATTAAATGAAGACACAAGCGCTGAAGCCGAACAGTGGTTTCAGGAGGGGCGTAAGGTTTCATTGCTTGTTGTGTTTTGGAACATGTTTCAACAATTTATAACCGTTTATTTCGTCAAAGGGTCTTGGCGATATGGTTACACCGGGTTCATGTCAGCCGTGAATAGCTTGCTTTATCCATTAATCAGTTATGCTAAATACTGGGAATTAAAAGAACGGGAAAGGGGGCGCATGTGAATCAATTTTGGATTCAACGAACAACGAGATTTTTTTTCGCATTGGTCGTTTTAAGTACGGTAGGTTTTTCGTTTGTTTTAGCTCAAGTGAGTTCTCATAAGTCTGAGGCGGATAAAATTAATCCCACCGAAATTCAAAAAGCACTCACCGACGCTGGATTCTACAAAGGAACCATTGACGGTGTGATCGGCAGAAAAACCCGTGTTGCGATTCGCGCGTTTCAGACGAAAAATGGCCTTACTGCTGATGGCGTTTGCGGTCCAAAGACATGGGAAAAACTCAAGACCTATTTAGAACCACCGACACCCGTAGCAGATACAACTCAAACAACAGATTCATTCAGCCCGGCTGTAGACGAAGGGCTCAGCACCGGTGCTACTGCTCAGGAACCGGAGCCAAGCTCTCCGAGTGGTGAGTTGAAACAAAAATTGGTTTCCTAAGTATTCTTGAAAACGCCACGGTTCGGAAATCAGTACTGTCCCGACAATAAATTAATATCAAATCGATGGTCGGAACGGCGGTCCCTATACCAAGTTTCTGCCGGCGGGGTTGTTTTTAAAAAATCCAGCTCTGGCGTTTGGCTTTGCTTAATCGGAAGGCGAAAAGACAAGAGAATCATTTGGTGCTTGCCTAAAGGTCATGTCGAAAAAGGGGAGAAGCTTTCGCGAACCGCCCTTCGTGAAATCAAAGAAGAAACCGGAATTTCGGGTTCTATCCTCTCCTCACTCGGATTTATTAAATACCGCTTTTTTGATTTAGAAAGCAAGAAGCTTGTCTTTAAAACCGTCCATTTTTTTCTTACGAACTTTCTAAAAGGAAAGTTGAGTGATCATGATGACGAGGTCGAATATGCTCGGTGGTTTACAGTTCAAGAGGCGCTCAAGAGAGTCGAATATAAAGGCGAATACAACGTATTAAAAAAAGCAATGAAAAAACTCAGGCAGCGAGCATGAGTGAAAAACGGAATTTCGTTTTTGATTTAATTCGTTCTGTCATCCGGTGGTTTTTGGTGGGGGTGGTGACATTCATTTTCTTTTTTCCCGTTCTAGGTGCTTTTTTGGTTTTTCAAATTTTGGATCGGGACCGGAAACATATTCACCCCTTGGTTTCTTTTTGGGCTAAGGTTGTTTTATTCGTTTGTCCTCTGATGCACGTCCGTTTGGAAGGAACTCATCATTTGAAACCAAACGCGACTTATGTTTTGGTTGCAAACCATCAGAGCATTGCAGATATTGTTGCGGTCCTGCATTTGACACACCCATTTAAGTTTATTGCGAAACGAGATCTTTTTTGGATTCCTTTTTTTGGTTGGTCTATTTTCCTCGCAGGTTATATTCCATTGATTCGTGGGGATCAAGAAAGCGGAAAGAAAGTTATTCAAAAGGCATTGGGTTATCTTAAACGTGGGGTTTCGGTCCTGTTTTTCCCGGAAGGAACGAGGAGTCGCGACGGAGAAATTCAAGCTTTTAAAGTCGGTGCTTTTAAACTTTCTTCAGAATTGGATATTCCTGTCGTTCCCATTGTGATTCATGGAACGCGGGACCTCATTCCGAAAGGCAGCCGGCTTCTTCAGCGCTGGGTTGAAGTGATCGTTAAAGTCGGCGCGCCTGAGCAACCGTTCGGCCAAGGCAGCGGTTCCATTGAAAAATTTTGCGAAAAAGTACGTTCCGAAATGATTGACTCTTTGCGCGAGGTTCGGTCTCGTGTAACAACGTCAGCGGAAATGGTTTCAGTTTAATTTATGAAACGAGTGGTGATTGTGCCTGATGGAGTTGGTGATTGGCCGCTTACAGAGCTTGGGAATAAAACCCCTCTTGAAGTCGCTCAGAAACCCAATCTGGACAGTCTATCTAAAAATTATATTTTGGGGACGCTTAAAACTTGTCCGGATGGAATGTATCCGGGAAGCGATGTGTGCGGTCTTTCTCTGATGGGCTACGATCCAAAGGTTTGTTATACGGGAAGAGCTCCGCTTGAGGCTGCGAATTTGGGGATTGTGCTTAAACCGGGTGAATTGGCGTTTCGCTGTAATTTGGTGAGTGAGAAGAACGGAATTCTCACCGATTATTCCGCAGATCATATCTCGACGGAAGATGCCCGCGTTTTAATCGAAGGGCTCCAAAAAGAACTCGGAAACAATCTTCTTTCATTTCATCCCGGGAAAATGTATCGGCATATCCTGTATTATAAGCGTTCGAGCGATTTAGACGTTCAAACGGATCAGCCCCATGATTTCCAAGGGGATGCTTATGAGAAACATTGGCCGAAAGGAAAGGGTGCCGAATTACTCATTGATTTGACGCAGAAATCCAGAAAGATTTTGGCTCAGCATTCGCTTAATCAAAAACGTGTCAAGGAAGGGAAGAAGCCAGCCAATATGATTTGGTTTTGGGGCGGAGGTCCAGCGCCAAAGCTTGAGTTGTTTGAAAAAAAATATGGAATTTCAGGCGGTGTGATTTCAGCTGTAGACCTTTTGAACGGGCTTGGCCGTTATCTTGGTTGGGAAATTATCACGGTTCCTGGCGCTACAGGCTATTTCGACACGGATTACGCAGCGAAAGGCCGTTATGCGATTGACGCACTGAAACGGCTTGATCTTGTCTTCGTCCATGTGGAAGCAACAGATGAAGCTAGTCACACTGGAAATGCCAAAGAAAAAATTCGTGCCATCGAAAATTTGGATCAACACATTGCAGGGCCGATTATCAACCACCTTAAGAAAGAAAAGGCATGGCGGCTTTTTGTAGCCCCAGACCATTACACGCCGACCATTAAGAAAACGCACGTCGCTGAACCCGTTCCATTTGTTTTTGCAGGTTCAGATTTGTCGTCTCAGCGTTCCGAACGTCCTTATACCGAGTCCGATTCCAAAGCAACTGGGATTGCACTTGATCGTGGTTATGAGCTGATGCTCCGGCTTATCAAAGGCTGGGCTCATTATGGTTGATTGGAAAAAGATCAGGCGTGATTTCCCAATCACAAAACGTTTCACTTATCTCGACCACGCCTCTGCATCGCCCATGCCGAAACCGGTTCATGAAGCAGTGCTTCGGTATTACGATGAACTTGCCGGTTTTGCAGATTTCTCCTGGAACCGATGGACGAGCCGCCGTGAAGAAGTAAGGCGCAAAATCGCTAGTTTTATTCACGCTGAACCCGAAGAAATTACCTTCACGAGCAGTACCTCTCACGGAATGAATTTAACTGCCGAGTTAATTGCATCAGAAGGGGAAGTGCTCACGAATACCTTGGAGTTTCCAGCTACCACAGTTCCCTGGATTCATCGTCATGCAAAACTTAAGTTTCTCGAGCCCAATCGTGGAATTATTTCAGTCGATCAGCTGAAACAAAATTTGACTGCGTGCATCAAAACAATCCTGACCAGTTTTGTCCAATTTCAAAATGGATTCCGTCAGGATCTTGAAGCCGTGGGAAAAATCAAAGGGAACCGTTTTTTTGTGGTGAATGCTACCCAAGGGTTTGGTTATTTGCCCATTGATGTCAAGCGTGCCAAAATTGATTTCCTTGTAACCAATAGCTATAAGTGGCTGATGGCGGGTTATGGCGGCGGGATTCTTTATATCAACCGAAAATGGATCCGGAAGTTCAAACCCTCTTCGGCTGGTTGGCGAAGTGCTCCGCATCCTGAAACGTTTGACAACCGGCGCGCTCCTTTGAAAGCGGAAGCTTCCCGATATGAATACGGATGCCCGCCATTTCCGCATATTTTTGCAATGGGAGCCGCCATTGATTATCTTTCAGGAATCGGACTTTCGAATGTGTGGAAAAGGATTTATTCGCTCACTCGTTTTTTAATTGATCAATTGAAAAAGTACGGTTTTAAAATTTTTTCTCCTCTTGAGCTATCATCCCGATCTGGAATTGTTGTTTTTGATGTCAAGAATCCGCAAAAATTGACGAATCAACTCTTAGCCAGACGAATTTACGTTTCGGCAAGAGGCGGCGGTATCCGAGTAGCGCCTCATGTCTATAATACTGAGGAAGACATTCTTGTTTTCATGAAAGCTTTAAAAGAGGAAATCAAACGAATATGATCCCCCACCACTATTTAAGTTATTGTCATTGCGAAACAACGTGCCAAGGCAAGGTTGAAGCAATCTCGCACCTTTGGGATTGCTTCGGCATTGCTTTAGAACGTCGCCTCGCAATGACGCGTATGGTAAAAGGTGGTGGGGGATGATTTGGCTTGGGGTTGTCGGCATATTGATTGTCCTTATTCTTTGGGCCTTTTTTATAGAGCCGAATTGGCCTCGCTTGAGGCGAGTTACCATCCGCGGTCAGAAAAAGATCAAGAAACCTATTACGGCTCTCCATCTTTCTGACATTCACTTTGTGAAGAACGAAGGATCGAAAAGGCATTTCTTCCAGAAACTTTCGATGCTCAACCCAGATCTTATTTTCCTGACAGGTGACATTATTGATAACGATGAAGGAATCGAAACCGCCACACGTGTTTTATCAGGTCTTCGCGCCCATTACGGTACGTTTTTGGTTTTGGGAAACCACGACTATTACGATTACCAAACGATCGATAACATTCGTTATCATTTAGGACTTGGCAAGACCGCTATTCATCGCAACAATGTTTCGCGATTTGTTTCTGAAATGAAGCGGATTGGCGTTCATGTGTTGGTGAATGAATCAATCAAGCTTCAGGTTCATGGAACTCCGGTGTTGATCGGCGGTACGGACGATCCCGTTACCCAAAAGATTGATTTTGAACGCGCACTTCACGGATTAAGTCCCGAAACGCTGAATATTTTATTGATCCACCAGCTTGACGGACTTCTTAAATTATCGCATCACGGGGTGGATTTAGTTTTTTCAGGGCATACGCACGGCGGACAAATTCGAATTCCGCTTTTGGGTCCCGTTGTGTGTGATACAAAATTGCCGAGACGTTATGTGGAAGGACTTCACGCTTATCAGGACATGGCTGTTTTTGTTTCACGCGGTTTGGGAGCAGGCAGAACACTTTTCCCAAGGTTCGCCTGTAGACCAGAGGCAATTTTTTTTGAGATACAACCTTGACTTAGAACATTCCGTAGTGTATCTTTCGACGAAGACCTAAATAGGTTTAACTGTTATGAAACAGAAGTCAAATGGTAAAGATTCCAGTCATTTAGCCAAGTTGCGTTCTGGTTTTTTAACCGATCGTGAAGTGGAAATCATCCGCAATCAAATCCGCAATAATTCATTCGCAATCGATCGCTGCATTGAAGTCATTGATCTTTTGATTAACAAAGAACGATGCCCTAAAGATGCGAATACGCTTGTTTTTTTGAGAGGGCGTCTCAGTGTTGCAATTGCCGAGAACGACACGTTTAGAAAAGTCCTTTGGCGCCACATGCAATTGGTTCAGAGTCAATCTCCTGATGATGGAGATTCAGAAGCAGCTTCCTTTTTGGTCGGTCGAATTAAATCCCGCCAGCGTGCTTTGATCGCTCAAATGGCAATGATCCCCCGCCATTAAGTCAATGGGGATCAAATGGGGGGGAATGAAATAATATGTCTGAAAAAGAAGAAGAGCAAAAGCCGGCCGAACAGCAGCAAGAAAAAGCTCCGGAAAAAAAGCCCGAAGCAAAACCAGAAGTTGAAGCGAAAGTTGAAGCTAAAACAGAAGAGAAGCCGAAGGAAGGTGCTAGTAAGAAGAAGAGAGTGAAAGTTTCTCGCATGACGCTTCCAGAAGTTGAAAAAGAATTGAAGACCGTTCAAGAAAAAATGGGTGGATTTCAATCTCATTTTGCCCAAGATTTGCTCGCCAGAAAGAAAGTGCTCGCAGAATCTTCTAAGCGCTCCTAGCGCATGGATCGTCTCAATTCTTTAGAAAAACGAATTCCTCAGTGTCGCAAGTGTCCTCGTCTCGTCTGTTATCTTTCAGAAATTAAGACAAAGTTTCCAACTTATTGGTGCCGCCCCGTGCCAGGTTTTGGAGACCCGAAAGCTCACATTCTTTTGATCGGCCTTGCGCCAGGCCGTTTTGGTTCTAATCGGACTGGAAGAATGTTTACGGGAGATGCATCCGGTAATTTTCTTTACCCGGTTCTCTACGAAGTTGGGCTTGCAACAAAACCGGTAGCGACAAGTCTTCATGATGGTTTGAGGTTAAAGAACGCTTTTATTACAGCGGTTGCTCGCTGTGCTCCTCCTCAGAACAAACCGACGCCGACTGAAATTAAAAACTGCCAGCCTTATTTAGAGGAGGAGCTTCGGCTTCTCAAAGATGTAAAAATCGTAGTCGCTTTAGGTAAAATTGCTCACGATGAGTATTTAAAAATCAGGTTGCGGGAAGAGAAGAGAAAGCGGAGCGAATTACCATTTCGCCATGGGGTTGTTTATCAGTTCAAGACAGAGCCGAAAATTTTGATCGATACTTATCATCCGAGTCGGCAAAATACCAACACAGGGAAACTGACGAAAGCCATGTTCTTAAACATTTTCAAGCAGGCGTTGAAATTCGCGCGTTAAGTATGCGGACCATTGCGCACCTCGATCTTGATTGTTTTTTTGTATCGTGCGAGCGGATCAAAAATCCCGCTCTCTTGGGCAAAGCTGTGATTGTGGGAGGTAATCGCACAAATCGTGGTGTGGTTTCCTCAGCTTCTTATGAAGCTCGAGCTTTTGGCGTTCGTTCCGCAATGCCGACAGCGCAAGCAAAAAGACTGTGTCCCGAAGGAATTTTTCTCTCCCACGATTTTGATTGCTATTCAAAGCTTTCAAGTGAGGTCGATCATTTTCTGAATCACATAGCTCCAGTGGTGGAACAAGCCTCCATCGATGAATTTTATCTTGATTTAACCGGATGCGAACGGATTTATCCCAATCTTCTTCATTTTGGTTCTTTCGTGAAGGAATATTTAGCGAAAGAATTAAAACTTCCGTCGACCGTTGCTATTGCTGCGAACAAATTGGTTTCAAAAATTGCTGTAGGCGAAGTAAAACCAAATGGGTTGATCCGCGTTGAGCCAGGGAAAGAAGCGGAATTTTTAGCACCGCTTCCAATCAATGCCATGCCTGGAATTGGAAAAGCCACGGGACATGAAATGAATCAATTGGGTTTTAAAGTGCTTGGGCAAATTGCTGTTGCTCCGGAACTTTTTCTCAAACAACATTTCGGCTCTTGGGGCCTTGAATTTAAACGGATGGCGTTGGGTATCGATGATAACCTGGTCATTCCGTATGGAGATCCGAAAAGCATCGGCCGCGAAAGTACTTTCGAACGCGATACAGGCGATTCGGAATATCTGCTTTCGGTTCTGTCGTCCTTCATTGAGGAGTGTTCAGCGGAGCTCCGGAAATACGGTTTCAAAGCCCGAACGGTCAATGTGAAGTTTCGCCTTCCAGACTTTACGACGTTTGAACGTTCGAAAACCTCACCGCCCACCGATGATGAGAGGGAAATTTATAAATCAGTGGAGACTTTATTTTTAAAGAATTGGAAACGTGATATGAAATTAAGATTAGTCGGAATGAGTGTTTCTCATTTGATCCGATCTGAACAGGCTCAGGATTTGTTTATTGATGAGGATCAAGTAAAGCGAGACCAAGTAACGAAACAAATCGACCAGATCCGCGCCAAATATGGTTTTGAAGCCATCCATTTAGGAAGTTCTCTTAAGGCTTTTGGTTCTTAGCGCTGAGGCAGATCCTACTTCACGTAACAAAACTATCCAAAGTGGGACACACCCTTAACACTGGCCAAGCAAGATCCTTTTCCGTATAATCGGTTTATTATGAGTTTTTCTCCCCCATCTGAAAACTCCTGGATTCTCATCACGGGCGCTTCATCCGGTATTGGCGAAGTGTTTGCAAAGCGTTTTGCACAGGGCGGATGGAACGTCATCCTTCTCGCCCGTTCCACTGACAAACTTAAAACATTGGCGCGGTCCTTAGAAAATGAAAACAAAGCAAAAACCCTCGTCATTGCAGTTGATCTGACCGATCATGCGGCTTGTCGGAAAGTTTGTGAAGAGATTAAAACGAAAGGAATTTTAATTGACGGTTTGGTGAATAATGCTGGATTCGGTGTCGGTGGTAAGTTTGTAGAGGTGCCTTTAGATCGTCACCTTGCCATGATTGATTTAAATGGACGTGCCCTTGTGGAATTAACCCATCTTTTCTTGGGGGAAATGGTGGAACGGAAACGTGGGTTCATTTTAAACATTTCTTCCACCGCTTCTTTTCAGCCGCTTCCTTATTCGTCGGTTTATGCTGCCACCAAATCATTTGTCACTTCATTTACGGAAGCGCTTTGGCTTGAAACAAAGGGGACAGGGGTTCGAATCCTCAATTTATGTCCGGGAGTGACGAAAACTAATTTTGGCACCGCTGCCGGCATGGGAGATTTCCACAAGGATCCTTTGGCAGAGGAACCTGAGCAAGTGGTTGAAACGGCATTTCGAGCGTTGGAAGGAAATGCACCCACCGTTATTTCAGGTTGGTTGAATCGGTTTCTTATTTTTATAGAACGACTGGTGCCTCACCGCATTTTATTATGGCTTACATTCTTGGTTCAAAAAAATAGAGGACGTGTCTAATGTCAGCGTTGCGCCGGGTCCTTCTTATTTTGTTTCTTGCTGGTGTCATCCTTTTGACGGCAGCACAGATTGCTTCCAGTTTTTTGCTTAAGCCCATCTTGGAACGGCAGGCAGGGCATCTATTTCAAGTCCCGGTTTATGTGGATCAAGCAGGTGCCAATTTATTTGCAGGTTCCTTTTGGATGAAGGGTGTGCGGATCAAAAACGCCCGCGGGTTTCAGGAATCAGACTTTCTCACGGCAAGAACAATTTCTATCAATGTGAATTTTCCGAGTCTTTTAACCAGCGAATTTGTTGTCAGTCGTATTCTTTTAAAAGATCCTGTTTTTACTTTTGAAGTCAACGGAAAGGGCCAATCCAATGTGTCACAATTTGCTCAGCAAATTTCCGACCGATTTCAAAGATTTTTGGAGAGGAAGCCCAAATTGATACGTTTGATTACCAGGTTCACACTCGAAAAGTTTGCGGTTCGAAATGGAGTACTTCAAATAATCAACCAACAGGAACCTGAACAAAATTTGAATTTTAAATCGATTTCATTTTCTCTGGCTCGATTGGTTTATCCCCCGGATCCGGAAGAAGCGCTTCCGGCAGCCTTTTATGTCAATGCTACGGTTCCTGGTATTCAGGAAGGAAAAATTTTGCTCCTCGGAAGACTTAATCCCTTTGTGCCAAAGAAAAGTTTCGATATTACGGGATCGGCAAAGGGGTTGGAATTTAACCGGTACAGCGCTTTTTTCCCAGATTTCCCATTTAGGTTTAAGGAAGGAACACTACAACTTAAGGTGAAAGCATTGTGTCATGAGAATCAAGTTGATATTTATAACCAAGTTCGTCTTGAAGGATTGCGCCTTACAGCGAAGGAATTTAGAAAAAGAAAACCGCCGCTCGTTTTTGATCTTGCACCCGAGACGGTTCTACACTTTTTTAATGACCTACAGCCTGCCACTGAGCCTTTTGAGTTTGATTTTCGTGTGACGGGAGATTTGGGCAATCCCCGGTTTAATGTATTTTCTGCTGTGGGACAAAGATTTCGTCAGACGATTAATGATCGAGTTACTAATCAAATGAAAGCAATTGACGAAAAAGCTAAGAAAATTTCCCAAGGAGATATTGCGGAGATAACAGAAATATCATTGCGAGGAGCGGAACGACGAGGCAATCTCTAGATGGTCATTCCCGCATGCTTTAAGCGGGAATCTAGATCCCCAATTAAAACATTTGGGGATGACAAATATGCCGCCTCGCGATGACGTTATCGCAACACTCATATGCGATCAGGTTTTGTTGCTATTCTCGGAAAACCCAATGTAGGAAAATCAACGTTGCTGAATCGCTTAGTCCATTCTAAGTTAGCAGCTGTTTCCAAGAAGCCGCAAACCACCCGTCAAATTATTCGTGGTATCTTAACGGAATCTCGGGGACAAATCGTTTTTTTAGATACACCCGGCCTTCATAAACCTAAAGATGGTTTGGGCCGTTTTATGGTGCGCGAAGCAACGAAAACATTTTTAGATGCGGATCTTCTTTTTTGGTTAGTTGAGCCAGTTCGGCCCACTACTGCTGATCTTGAATTTCTCAATCAACTTCGAGAAAAAGGCTTTGGTTCTGATACGGCAAAACCAGTTTTCTGTTTGGTTAATAAGGTGGATGCGGTTTCAAAGCCGGAGCTTTTGCCCGTGCTGGATCAGTATCAAAAAGAATTTCCGTTTCGTGAGCTTATTCCAATTTCAGCACTTACGGGAGATCAAATCGATCTTTTGCTTGAGAAAACATTTGCCCGCTTGCCGGAACACGAGCCTTATTTTCCTTCGGATATGACGAGCGATCAAACAGAACGATTCATTGCTAGCGAGATGATCCGCGAAAAAATTTTTAGGTTTACCGGCGAGGAAATCCCTTATTCGACAGTGGTTCAAATTGAGGAGTTTAAAGAAGAAGGGGCGCTGGTCCGGATTCACGCCGTGATTTTCACAGAAAAGGAATCTCAAAAAGCAATTCTGATCGGTGCAAAGGGCCAAAAGATGAAACAAATGGGACAGGCCGCGCGAGAGGATTTGGAACGGTTTCTTGGCAAGAAAGTTTATCTTGAACTCTGGGTAAAAACCCTTAAGAATTGGAAAAAAGACGAGCGCGAACTCAGGCGTCTCGGCTTTCAATGAGGAAGCAAGAAGCGTACTTCTTACTTCGGGATATTAGAGAGTTATGAATCCAAAGACCGCAACGATTAAAGCCATTCTTTTTGATATGGGAAACGTATTGATTTTTTTTGATGCCAAGCGTTCCTCGAAGGCTTTTTCAGAAGCGGTGGGTGTTCCGGAGGATAAAATCTGGCAGGCCTTTTTTATTTCAGAGCTGGAACGTTCTTACACAAGGGGAGAAATCTCTTCGGAGGAATTTTATAGGCGTGTCGTGGAGCATTTTCCAAAGAAAATTGATTTCGCTACTTTTGCAAAGCTCTGGAACGATATTTTTACAGAGAATCATGAAATGGATGTATTGCTCCGGAAACTAAAGAAGCATTATCCTCTTTATTTAATTTCCAACACCAACGATCTTCATTTTGAATATGTGACAACTCAATTTCCTATTTCAAAACATTTTACCAAGTGTTTTCCTTCCCATGTTGTGGGTCACAGAAAACCGGACAAAGCGATGTTCGAACATGTTCTCCAAGAAATTAAGTTAAAACCGGAGGAGACCGTGTTCATCGATGATATTCGTGAATTTGTCGATTCAGCAAAACGCCTCGGCATTCACGGAATCCAGTTTACGTCGCGCCAAGCATTAGAAACCGAGCTTCGTCGTCTTGGTATTGAGTTCTAAATTAAATGAGCCCTCGGGGAGTTTTTCCAGACCCCTCAATTAAATTCTTTTTCTGCCGTAACATTGATCATAGGAAGGACGACATGAAACACAAAATTGTTTTCGGGCTTTTCCTCTTTTTGCTTTTTCTGCCTACCCCGCTTTTCGCAGAGGGTTATCAAGATACCAATCGTTTTACCTACGGTTTCAGGCGCATTCTTATGGCCCCATTTCGAATTCCTTATAGTACATTGCGTGGAACCTTCTATGGTCCGCCCGTCACAGGTACGTTAGGTGGCGCTGTAAGCGGAACATTTCAGACCGTTAACGATTTGTTAGGAGGAGCTTTTGATATGGCGGCTTCGGCTGCCCCCTATGCAAAGTACGCTGTTTTCTTTATTTAGTAGGAGGCATGTTGAATGAGGGGATGGTATGAGAAATTAATCGTTTTATTTTTTATTGCCAGCTTTACCGTCTTAATTTCAGGATGTATCCGATTATTTGGTCAAGCAGGTTATGTGAAGCGGACGCCGACGGAGCACACGGAACGCGTTGTGGAGTTTGATACGGCTAAAGCGTTTGAAAGTCAGCAAGCGAAGGGAAGTGTGAGCACTTGACCTACATTATTCTTCAAGCGGAATGAAAGGCGTTTTTTCGCGGAACACGTAAATGATAATTCCGCTTACGATAATCATGAGCCCTCCAATTAAAGCCCAGATGCCGAGATATTCCTTCCAAAAGACGGCCCCCAGAATCGCAGCAAAGACGGGGGTCAAGTAAGAAAAAGGAAGCACAAAAGAAACTGGCGCGCTTTGAATTGACTTGGTGAGCCACACTTGTCCAAAAAAGGCGCTGATCGTAACGCCGAGAAGTGATATCCACTCAAATAGGTTTGGCCAATGAAAGCCCAGCTTAAGAAGTGGGACTGAACCAATCGTGGAAATCATCGTAAAGTAAAAGATGATCGTGTATGGCGAATCTTCATCACTCGTGAAACGAATCATCACATAGGCAACAGCGGCAGAAATTCCGGATACGATCCCCACTAAAATCGGAATCGGTTTTGCTTCGAATTGCGGCGCGGTCAACAAATAAAGCCCAAAGAAGGAAATAAAGATCGCAGTCTTCACGATCCAGGTGATGCGTTCCTGGAGTAATGCGTTAGCAAAGATGACGACGAAAATGGGCGCCGTATAGTTCAGCATCACAGCCGTTCCCAAGTTCAGTTTTGAGATCGCATAAAAATGTGTCGAAAGCGCGGCAAAACCAGAAATTCCGCGCAAGATCATCACCATTGGATTTTTTCCAATCCAAGATACACGTTTCTTCCAGATCATCACGGCAATCATGATGGATCCGAGGATGCTCCTGAAAAAAACGACCTCGATGGAAGAGATTGATTTCGAGGCCAGCTTCACGAAGGCAGCCATAACACCGAATGAAATAGCAGCCCACACCATCGCAAGAACACTTTTTGCTGATTGGTCCCAATCTCGCATAAGAGCCTAGTATAGGAATATCAGAACCTTCTGTAAACGGTGATGTGGCAGGGTTGCTGAGACAATGGAGAAAATCGTTATCTACTAAAAAGCTTTTCTTTAACCTAGAATGAAATTTTGATATATTATTCCCACAAAAATTGGGTTGCTCATGATTATTGGTTTAACAGGGAAAAACGGTTCTGGCAAGGGTGAAGTCGCGCGATTTTTGAAAGAGCGTGGTTTCGAATACCTTTCTCTTTCAGATGTCGTCCGGGAAGAGGTTGGGAGAAAAAAGAAACCGATCACGCGGGACAATCTGGTTGCGACCGGCAATGAACTTCGCAAAAAATTTGGTCAGGATGTTCTAGCAAAACGGACTATCGACCGGATCGAAATCGATAAAAATTATGTCATCGATTCCATCCGCCATCCCGCAGAAGCTAAAGCATTTAAATCGCGAAATGGTTTCGCACTCCTCAATGTAACGGCTCCTCCCAAAGTGAGGTTTGAACGTTTAAAAGCGCGCGGCCGCGAGAATGATCCAAAAACCTTTCCACAATTCCTCAAATTGGAACAGAAGGAAAGGAAAAGCTCAGTGGGTAGCGATCAGCAGCTGGATCAAACCATCAAACTTGCGGATTATAGCGTTCAAAATTCAGGAACGCTTCAAGAGCTCCAGAATGAAATTACGCGTCTCGTGATGACTGTTGCACAGAAAAAAAAACGGCCGAATTGGGACGAATACTTCCTAGGAATCGCCAAAGTTGTCGCGCTTCGTTCCAACTGCGTCAAACGAAAAGTCGCCGCCGTCATCGTTAAAGACAAACGAATCATTTCAACCGGTTACAACGGGACGCCTCGCGGTGTTAAGAATTGTAACGAAGGCGGTTGCCCGCGCTGTAATCAAATGACCACTTCCGGAACAAAACTGGATGAATGTCTTTGTTCGCACGGTGAAGAAAATGCGATTACGCAATCTGCTTATCACGGCGTAAACATTAAAGATTCTATGCTTTATACCACTTATTCTCCGTGCCTTCTCTGCACCAAGATGATTATCAATAGCGGTATCCGCGAGGTGGTGTTTAATATAGATTATCCGCTCGGCGAAACCTCAATGGAGCTCTTAAAAGAAGTTGGAGTTCAAGTACGCAAAGTAAAAATTGACTAATCAGGCCCAATTTTGCCCGCGGTGGCAAAATGGAACAGCTCTGGCCTCAGGATGATCGGTAAAGAAAAAATGGATCAAAAAACCACTGTTGAACTCGAAGAGATTTACCGACCCATTGAGGCGTTTCTGCCGCAAGTTGGAGAAAGAATTTTAGAGATTCTAGCTACCTCCAATGAATTATCGAGTGAAGTGATCCGTTATTTTTTTAAGGCGAAGGGTAAACATTTGAGGCCCGCCCTTGTCCTTTTTGGAGCAAGCCTGGGACGAGAAATTTCGGAGAAAGCCATTTTAACCGCTGCCGCGCTTGAAATTTTTCATTCAGCGACTTTAATTCACGATGACATTATCGATTCGGCCTATCTCAGGCGGAATCTGCCGACCGTAAACGCCAAATGGAATTCTCAAGTAGCCGTTTTGGTAGGAGATTATCTCCATGACAAGGCGATTGAGACTATTTTCGAGATCAAAAACGATCAAGTAATCGCCGCGTTTCTTCAAACAGCAGGCATTGTCTGCGATGGAGAAATCTTAGAACTTAAAGAGAAGAACAATTTTAATTTAAAAGAAGAAACGTACTTTACGATTATTGAACGGAAAACGGCTGCGCTCCTTGCCACTTGCCTTGAATCCGGGGCGATTCTGGCGGGTTTTGAAATAGAGCGTGTGCTGGCGCTCAAGCGCTTTGGGATTTATTTTGGAATGGCCTTTCAAGTCATGGATGATTGCCTTGATTTTATGGGCAAGGAAAATGAGTTTGGCAAAACGCTCGGCGCCGATCTTCAGGCGGGAGTACTGACGCTTCCTTTAATTCGGTTGATTGCACTTCTGGGTGAAGGCGGAAAGGCCGAAATTTTTTCGAAAGTGAAATCGGGTCTCAACCATACTCAACTTGGTGATCTGGTGTGTTTGCTTCAGGAATATGGCGCCCTTGATTATTCCTTCGGGAAAGCCCGTGAGTTTACGGAGCGGGCATCGCTTGAACTTGCTGTTCTTCCGGATTCGCCCACACGCCGCAGCCTTCAAACCCTCCTTCAGTACGTGATCGAGAGAAACCGCTAAGTCAACATGTCCCGGCCAGAACCGGTACCGTCAGTCTCAGCCGGAGTTCTTTATTTGGTTGCAACTCCGATTGGAAATTTGTCTGACATCACATTTCGGGCGGTTGAAACTTTGCGCGAAGTTGATTTTATCATTTGTGAAGACTCCAGGCGAAGCGGCATGCTCCTGAAACATTTGGATATTAAAAAACCGCTCAGGACGTATCATGATCATACGTCTAAAGCTAAAGAAGAATTACTCGTCTGCGAATTAAAAGAAGGTGCTCGCGCTGCTTACATTACCGACGCGGGTACACCTCTCATTTCGGATCCTGGTTTTGTCTTGGTTCGTGATCTGATTCGAGCTGGCATTCGGGTTGAGTCAATTCCAGGGCCAACTGCATTTGTGAATGCTTTGATTGTGAGCGGCCTTCCGACGCACGCGTTTACATTTGTGGCTTATCTGCCGCAAAAGGAGAAAGCAAGACAAGATGCCTTGCGAGAGCTTCGCGAAGAGAAAAGAACACTCATCTTTTATGAATCGCCTTATCGGATTTTGAAGACGCTTAAGAATATGCTCGATATTTTTGGGGATCGCGATGCTTCCGTTTCGCGTGAGATGACGAAGAAATTTGAAGAGACGGTGCGCGGAACACTTTCTGAAGTTTTAAATTATTTCGACAAAAGGAAAATTTTGGGCGAATGGGTAATTGTGGTTGCCGGAAAACAGGAATGAGAAGAGGAGAGATCGTCATTCCGGAGGGTGATTTTAATGAGTAAGAAACGCGCGGCCATATTTGTTTCTGGTTCCGGGACCAATATGGAAAATTTGGCTTGTAAAGTTCAATTGGGTGAACTCAATTGTGAAATCGCACTCGTCCTCTGTGACAATCCAAACGCATTCGCGCTTACGCGGGCGGCCCAACTTAAGCTTGAAACGTTTGTGATCGAGCGCAAAAATTTTAAATCCAAAGTAGAATTTGATTTGAATATAACAGAAAAATTAAAAGAAAAAAAAGTCGAAGCTATTTTCTTGGCTGGTTTTATGCGCATCTTGAGTCCGGAATTTGTTCGGGCATGGCGGTGGAAGATATTAAATATTCATCCGAGCCTTCTTCCTAAATATCCGGGAGCGCATGCGATAAAAGACGTCTTTGAAGCAAAGGAAAAAGAAACCGGTGTTACCATTCATTTTGTGGATGAAAAAATAGATTCGGGACCCATTATCTTACAGCGCAGAGTGCCCATTAAATCTAATGATACGCTTGAGTCACTCGAAGTCCGAGTGCACGCTATAGAATATGAACTTTATCCTGAAGCTGCCCGACTTTTTCTTTCCGGAAAATTGAAGCTTGAAGGTTCGGTGGTGAAAATTGAAAAATAAGTGTACAATGCACGCCTCGAAAGAATTCCCATGGCGTTAAGAGAAGAATTCGAACGTTCCGGAAATTGGCTTTTTAGGTGGCGAAGTTACTTGCCGCTCGCTTTTATTCTTTTATTTCTGATTGCCCTTACTGATTTTAAATATCCGGTAGGCGGCCATGCGTGGGAGCTTTTTTGCTTGGGCGTCTCATTTTTCGGTTTGGGAATTCGCATGTATGCTGTAGGCTGTGCTCCAAGAGGAACTTCAGGACGCAATGTGAAAGAGCAGCGAGCCGAAGTTTTAAACACCACAGGGATTTATTCGCTTGCAAGGCATCCTCTTTACCTCGGTAATTTTGTGATTTGGTTTGGAATTATTTTGTCGGTCAGGTTATGGTGGTTTATGGCGGTTGCTCTTTTAATTTTCTGGCTTTATTATGAAAGAATTATATTTGCTGAAGAAGAATTTTTGCGGAAGAAATTTGGCGATGCGTATTTAAAATGGGCGAGTGCAACGCCTGTTTTTTTTCCTACCAAGCTCGGGAGAGGGTGTCCATCTGCTTTACCGTTTGAATTTAAAAATGCTTTGAGGCGAGAATATTCTGGCTTCTTTGCTATTATTTCTGTTTTTTCTCTTTTGGAATTGCTTAAAACAAGAATTGTGGAAGGTGAATTTGTGTTTGATCCGATTTGGACGGGCATTTTTATTTTTGGTTTAGCGGTTTATTTAACGCTTCTGATTTTGAAGAAAAAAACAAAATTCCTGGATGTTCAAGGAAGATAACTTTTTGGGAGGAATCTGTTTCAATGTCGAAGATTAAGCAAGTGAAAGCACGAGAAATTTTAGATTCACGGGGGAATCCAACCGTTGAAGTGGACGTCATTTTAGCTGACGGAACGTTGGGGCGGGCGGCTGTTCCAAGCGGGGCTTCTACCGGTGAACATGAAGCGGTAGAACTTCGTGATGGAGATAAGAAACGTTTCTTAGGGAAAGGCGTATTGAAAGCGGTTCGCAATGTGAACGAAAAGATTCAAAAAGCTGTTGTCGGAAAAGATCCCGAGAAGCAGGAAGTGATTGATCAGCTTCTGATTTCACTCGACGGCACAGAAAACAAGTCTTCGCTCGGCGCCAATGCGATTTTAGGTGTTTCGCTCGCCTGCGCTCATGCGGCTGCAAATACTAAAGGTGTCTCACTTTTTCGTTATTTGGGCGGTGCGCAGGCAAATCTTCTACCGGTTCCGATGATGAACATCATTAATGGCGGTGTTCATGCGGATAACAATGTGGATCTTCAAGAATTTATGATCATGCCTTTTAAAGCAGAGCGATTTTCTGAAGCGCTTCGGATGGGAGCGGAAGTGTTTCACAACTTGAAAAAAATTCTCCATGCGAAAAAACTTTCCACCGCCGTTGGAGACGAAGGCGGTTTTGCGCCGAACTTAGAATCCAATGAAGAAGCGTTGGATATCATTATGGAAGCGATTAAGCAAGCCGGTTATGAACCTGGTAAAGATATCAAGATCGCACTAGATCCAGCAAGCTCCAGCTTTTATGGACAAGATAAAACTAGGAGTAATAAAAACCCAGGTAAATATGTTCTTCGCGCCGAATCTCAATCCGTAAAATCAGCCCATGATATGATTGAATTTTACTCCAATCTTTGTGGACGATATCCTATTTTTTCAATTGAAGATGGATTGAGTGAAGATGATTGGGACGGTTGGCGGAAGCTAACGGATCGGCTGGGCAAGGAAGTTCAGCTTGTGGGCGATGATCTTTTTGTCACAAACGTGAAGCGGCTTCAAATGGGAATCGAACGGAAAGTCGCAAATTCCATTTTGATTAAAGTGAATCAAATCGGAACACTTACGGAAACCATTGAAGCAGTAAAACTTGCTCATAAGCATTCTTATACCGCCGTGATGAGTCACCGAAGCGGTGAAACCGAAGATACCACGATTGCCGACCTTGCCGTTGCGCTTGGGACGGGTCAGATCAAAACCGGTTCTACCTCGCGCACTGATCGGATTGCCAAGTACAACCAGCTTCTTCGCATTGAAGAAGAGCTTGGTTCAAAAGCCGTTTATGCGGCCATGACTTACCGATAAATATTTATAGGTTGTTATGACAGCGCTGATCCTCATATGAATTTTCATTGGAAGATCAGCACAGCCCTTGAGCTTCCGATGAAAATAATAATGGCAGCTCAAGGGCAGTCCCAGCGACAGCATTAAAGTTCAATTTTCATTCCAGAGTAGCGCTGGGACGGGAACAATTTTGGGCCGGAAAAAAGTGTCCCAGAAAGTAGCACGGTAGTTTCTTTCTAATTCCGTTCAAGGGCAATACATTATGAAACGTCTCACACCTCTTTGGTTTTTTATTTTTATTCTTGCAGCGGCTGCTGTTTATTTGCCAGGTCTTTCAAAATATTTGAAGCTGAAGCAGAAAGAAACCGAACTCCAGTATGAAATTGAGCGTTTACAAACTCAAATTACTCAACTTGAAAATGACGAGTATCTGCTAAAAACGGATATGACACGACTGGAACAAGTGGTTCGTGAAGAGCTGGGATTAGTAAAACCAGGTGAAACGGTGATTAAAGTAGTCGAAGAGGAAGCCCCTCAAAAACCAGCTGAGCCAGCTCAAAGCGTTTCTCGATAAGGAACACTTTCCTTTTCTTGCATTTTCCAAAAACAGCGTTATAATAAATTCCCCACTGAAAGATTTGTCTTTATTTCTTCCTACGTCGCGGGGTGGAGCAGCCTGGTAGCTCGCAAGGCTCATAACCTTGAGGTCAGGGGTTCAAATCCCCTCCCCGCTACCAAACGTATTGGAGAAGAAGGCTTTGGAAGGGAATACCACCCGACTAAAGCCTTCTTTTCTTTTGGAACTACCTGAATTGCACCAATGTAGCGGTGAATGAATATCTTTCGTTCATTGATGGGTGCTTCTTCCTCAAAGATACGTTCGAAATTATGCAATTCCCCTAAAATCTCTTTCGAAACCTTCTCAATGTCAATCGTGCTGTGCTCTTGAGTTTTTAGCTTGGCAATTTCCGCTTCCATACGCTTTTTCTCGTTGCTCAACTCGCTTAATTTGCGATTCAGCAATTCCTTATGTTCAGGATCAATCGCGTCAAGCAGGTCGTCAATTTTTTTCGACACGGCTCTTGCTTTTAGTTCAAGTGTTTTTATGTCTCTGTCCGGATCTTGGAACCGGCCGAGAAGGTCTTCTCTGATTTCCTTCAGAAGATCCATATAAGGGCTTTCGTTACTCAGTCTTCTCTCTATGCCTTTGACAATGTGATTTTCGAGGCGCGATCCCGCAAACGAAAAATTGCCGCACACGGCATTACCACGGCTCCAATATCCTCCGCAGACATAAGAACGCGTTCGGATGTGTTTCTGATTTCTTTTTGTGGTTCCAAAGTATGTGTGCCCGCAATTTGCACACGTAATCAGGCCGGAAAGAAGATAAGGCGAAATGGTCGTTCGTCCACTGTCCCGAGCCGGTGTTTTGTCCCGTGTTTTTCTCTTGCTTTGAGTCAACTGCCAAAACTCTTTTGAAACGATTGCTGGATAGGTGCTTTCTTTGACAAACCATTCCGACTCCGGATTTTCGCGCACTCGATCTTGCAATGTTCTCGGTTTCTTCTCGGCTTGACCGTTTCGCACAGAATAGAATTTGCTAAGCGTTCTCCGATTCCAGACATAAGCACCGTAATAAACCGGGTTCATCAAAATTGACCGAATACAAGACGACGCCCATGTGCCGCTGCGTGGTGATGGAATTTGCTCCTGATTTAACATTTCAGCAATGTGTCTGAATCCATATCCTTGTTCGGTATAAAGTTTAAAAATCCGCCCAACTATTTTGACTTTGATTAAATCATCATCAAGCGCAAGTGTTGATTTACCATTCTGGCCGATTGCTTTCTTATATCCATATGGAATCGGGCCACCTAGGAAGTTTCCCGTTCTCGCAGAGCTAACTTGCCCGCGGATGGTATCGCGTGAGAGGCCTTTCAAAAACAAATTTGCGTTGAATTGAAACACGGGTCGCAAAATCTCATCGACATCATCGCCTTTTAGATTTTCTTTCACATAAAGCACTTCAACGCCAACTTTTCTCAAAAGGTAAAGGTAGTGGCCAACCTCGATATTGTCGCCCCGGCTGAATCTTGAAACGTCATACGCAAAAATGTAATCAAACTTCCGATCTTTCGATTGCGCCGTCTGAATCAATTGCTGAAACTGATTTCTGTTTTCTGAAAATGCCCCGGAGATTGCATCGTCAACATACCAACCCGCGATTTCAAAATTCTCATTTTTCGCAAACGAGATGATTTCACGCTTTTGATCTTCAAGAGATTGCTCCTGTCGATCCGTCGAACGTCTTAAATAGCCAACCGCTTTTTTCATGATTTCCGAGCTCCTTTCAACCGTGTCTTTGGGGTGACAATTTGGCGCTTCAAACGAGATCTGTAGGATATACTCCGGAATGAAAAAGTCAAAGATTTCCGTTGATCATGTTTTATCATCCAGCGATTGATAAGCCAACGAGCCAGAATTTTTGTGGATTCGATCTGGATATGAGCCGGCGGTTCTGTACCCATTTCAAAATCTTGGATTTTCAATTCATCTAATTTTTTGTCGTTTTCGTCCTGAGATTGCGAATAAACTGGGATCAGCACCTCCTTTGATTTCAAATTAGCTACGCAGTGCGTAGCCAGTTCGACAATCAACAATTGCCGAATCTATATGGTTACACTATTGGCATCATCCTCATCAATACCCCAGAGTTTGTCGATTTCCTTATCGTTCAATCCTTGAGCTTTCAGTTTTTTATATTCAGCATCAATTTGCTCATATTCCCTTTGCCCTTCATGAATATCTTTGAGCCCATCATCTCCATCCATCACTTCTATTTCCGGATCATTGAAATGTGCTCCGCCTTGATACTCGCGGCCGAACTCAATCACGTGACCTTTTGCATTTTCAAATTTTACTTCCCATTCCATCCGCATAAGATCATCCATAGTGGCGAAATAGATCCTTTCCCGGCCTTCCGCTTGCTTCATGAGCCACTTTTTATCCGTTTCATTTTCTGTGATGTAGAGAATCACGGCTTCAGGGTAGTGGGTGATGCAAGTCTCCATGAGAATGCGCTCATAAGAGCGTTTATTCTTAAGTGATCTTTCCACTTCGATTACATACTGGATCCCATAAAGCGTTACAATCCCATCCGGAACTTTCTTCCTGACATTTTTTTTCTTTAACACTCTTTCCGGTATCCAATCCGTAATCCCCAAAAGCTTTTCAAAAATGATTCGCACATCCGTTACCCACTCGTCATGCTCAAAGTATCGGTGATCAATTCCCTTAACAGCTCGGAGCCCGCCGGAAAGCGCATGCTTCTTTAAAAGCGCTACACCATTTAGAGTAACCACATAGAGCCTTTGACTTGTAACCTTGAGTACCACCACGCTCAAATAACCTGCTTCCACTAGCTCACGTACTCTCTTCATGGGTCTATGGAAAATATCTTCACTATCCGGGAAAAACATCTTTGCGATCTGAAGCAGAGTTATAAACTTTTGCTCGAGACATACCCACAAAATCAAGAGATCTCTTTTAGTGATAATCACGAAAACGACTCCTTTCTCACCGCTTGCCAGAGCCTGTTTAAGCTCCCGACCACAGTACCAAACTTCACTATGATGTGGGACTGTGGTCGGGAGCGCATTTCGTATGACGAAGGCAAGCGGTGCAACAACTTACGAAAACGTGGGTAGGAAAGACTACTTTCCCACCCTTCTTTCCTGCCTGGTCTGTCAGCGATGCTCCAAAAAAAGAGCATCCGTCCGGATGAAAACAAAGCATCCCTCCATAGTCTTGGGCAAAACAAGGGGGTGTGTTCTAGGTTTGTGACCATTGCCCATCTGTTAAATTTTTTCTTTACCTCTCAAAACTCTGGTTTTCACCATCTAAAACACACACCCTTCCCAGAGTATTGGGCAAAAACAGGGGGGTCTGTTCTAGGGAACTGGACTTTTTAGGAAATTTTTCGGAAAATATCTCAGCCCCTTACCTCAACCCTGCAAAGAAATCCCCGCAGAGTATTGGGCCAAAAGAGCCTGTTTCGGAATAGGTATTCACAGATTCGGGAGGAGTTTGTTTGGATTTGAAACCCAAACACAGAGAGTTTCAGATGGGACTCTCTCGAAGATATATTTTTATAGGGTGGGTAAGAGCTCCTTGGAAGTAAGAGCAAGTTTATAAATAAGGCCAAAATGGGTTAAAACCAATCTCTATCTTAAATAAGAGTATTTTTAGACTCCTAAGAGGGGTGGAAAGTAAGACCCGAGGGTAAAGTCAGGAAAGTAAGATCAAAAAGGTTTGAATTGGGTCTCTCTCGGGATGATTATTTTTTTGAAAACCAAGAGTTTTTTGGTAAGGTGTGCGTGCTGCTTGAGTTTCCTCATTTGAACGGGTAGGTTTTTCTCTAAGATGTGGGAAGCGTACCATGAGATTACTCGCCAATATCAGAAGATTCTTCTTTCCGAAGAAAGACGTTTAATTGCACTTGCCCAGAAAGGTTCCCAAAAGAGCGTGGAAGAGATTGTCCTCCGACACATTGGATTTCTGATTTTTAGACTTCATAAGAAAGCATTTCCCAATTTCCTCAAGCGGTTTGGTGAAGACCTCGTGTCCGAAGCTATTTTTATCTTGTATCAAAAGATCAAAACTTATGATCTTGATTACTGCGACAAGCAAGGAAATCCTAAGCCGGTTAAATTTGTCTCTTATATCTGGAAGCGAATCGACGGTTTCATCCTTGATTTTTTAAAGAAAGAAATACGAAAAGAGCGTGAAGCGCAGTCCCAAATCCATAGTGATGATTCGAAAATCCTCGATGGCACATCAGAGGCCATTTCGTGGTGCAGACCTTTCGGCCTCTACCCACCTGATACTCAAAATCCGGGCTAAGTGCTGGGAATACTTCCTTCGGGCAAAGTTTCCCTTGCCTCACTTTCAGGCGCCGCTTCCCGGATTTTCCAGACGCCTTCGAGTACCCAATAGAGGCAAATCTCAAATTCGACTTCAAAAAACGGTCGTTTCGGAGTATGCTTCGGGGAGCGGCATTTTTGGAAATAGCGCTCAGACTGGCGAGAAAAGACGGATTGCTCTCAAAGGATTTGCCCAGTAGGATATCTACGAAGCACCGCGAGAAATCGGATGAAAATGATAAGTATAGCCACAAAAGAATTGAGTCCCACTGAAATCGAAGCCGTCAATCGGATTAAAGACTGGGTGAACCAGTCGATATATACCCGTGACCAAATTGCGGAACAGTCACCCGCCGTAAAGCCAAAACCTGTTTGGCAACTCATCACACAAATCTTTGCCTACCTAAAGGTGTTACCGCCTGAACAATTCAAAAATTTGCTTGTTCATACTTACCCATTCAATGGACTGTCCCATCTAAATTGTCTATCTACCGGCCTTAAAGAGTTCCAGTTACGTTACAACTTTCTTCATACGAATCTCCCTCCACGTTACAGGATATCGGCACCCGAAGCGTGCGGTGAGTGCGGATATATGATCGATGGGCGCTTGGTCACTGAGGATGTCATCCGCTGGCAGGAATTGATAAGAGTATTGTGGAAAATTGGAGAGTTGGCGAGGTTGGAAAGACTCAACCGGCCTGTCATCTTAGACATTGGCGGAGGCTACGGCGATCTCGCCCATTATTTTCATTGCCTATTCCCTCAAGCTTTATACATTATTGTTGATATTCCGGAAACCTTATTATTCTCAGCTAGTTATTTGACACTCATCCACGGGAAGGAGAAAGTTATCTTGCTTGATTCAGAAAAGGAGGTCTCCCCCGAGAGTTTAAAAGGGGAATCTTTTTTGATGGTGCCCAATCATCTCATGCCCGTCCTTATCCCAATTCCATTTTGATTTATCTGTAAATATTTATTCTTTTCAGGTGATGGGAGTCATCCAGATTAAGCAATACCTCGAATTCATCGCTCCACGGACATCGGTTCTTTTGTCGGAAAATCCCGATCAGAGTCGAGTGGATCCCAATGAGGTATCTGTGACAAGTTTATTGAACGAATACTTTGATCTTAAAAAATTGCCTCTTTGGAATAGATTTTCTCAACTCTCTGAATCAAGGCTTAAGAAGATAGTAAGAAAGATCTTTGGGTTTTCTCTGTTGACCCTATTGAGAGCTCTCAGGCAAATGCTGAATCATAACTATGGATATAAGCCAATCATCCGTTATTTAGCAATACCAAAATGCCACCGGTAAGTTGGAATATGCAGGATTTTTTGATTTCTATGATCGTTTAAATTCCTTGCCCGCATGTTCACCGCCCTCCTCAAAAAACATGGCAGGGTGCCTTGTCCATTGAGGATCGCGAGTTGTTCCGTTATCATACCCTATGCCAATCGAGATAATAATAGTCACCTACAACGCGAAGGAGAAATTAATAAAGTGTCTCCGGTCCGTTCAGAAATACACCAAAGAAATCGCTTATAAACTGACAATCATTGATAACCACAGTAGTGATGGAACGGCCGATTTCTTAGAAAGAAATTACAAGAATAAGCACAGAGTCGTGTTTAACAGAAAGAATTTGGGTTTCTCAGGCGCAGCCAATCTAGCTTTAAGGATATCAAAAAGCCGTTTCATTATTCTTTTGGACGATGATGTAGAGGTCACTCCCTATTGGCTGTCAAAGTTATATCAGCGGATTAAACGTTCATCGAAATTCGGCATTGTGGGTTGTAAGATTATCTCATCTAACGGAAGAATTTTTTCGGCTGATTTCAGGCTGAATCCGTTCGGGATTTTGGGGCGAAATGAGGTAGACAGAGGTCAGAGAGATTATGTAAGGGAAACCGAGGCTTTGCCGGGTCCTTGTTGGATCATGCGACGAGAATTGATAGAGAAAGTGGGATATTTTGATGAAAGGTTTTTCCCGTGTCAATTCGAAGATATAGATTATTGTATTAGGACAAGATTAGCAGGGTTCAAAATTCTTTATGATGGAAAAATTAAAATTATCCACCATCATCTGTATCGAAGCGGAAATCAAAGAACCAAATCTGAAAATGAAAAGAGATTTATTAGAAAATGGAATAGATTTTTGGTGGCGCTGCCTCTAAAAACAAACCGTTTGAATGATATCCTTCTGGCCGAAGGAGTGAACCTCGTCGAGAAAGAAAAATTGTTTCAGAGCAACCCCTTTTGGAGGATAAGCGAAATCAGTGGAGATTATCCGGAGTCCATGTACAAAGGCATCGCTTTACTGGCTAGAAAAAGGAAAACAGAAGCCATGAGGGAATTGAGAAAAGCCTCCAGAACTTATTTAGAAAATAAAGGAAATATTACCGTTGGAACACTCAATTTGTGTTACCTCTTGCACGTTTATTTTAAACGATATGGATTTGAAAAAGATGCTGTTAGGGAAGCGAATAGATTAATGAGATGCCTCGAATTTCTCAAAGCGACTCTTTTTAGAAATCATGCCTCATCATAAAACCTGCTCCTTAGTTCTCCACGAATACAATATTGAGATTAAATCCGACAATAGAAGATTCATTTCAGTGGTTTGTTCTTCTTTACCATATTATTTTGAACGAGAAGTCCAGAAAAGTATTTCAAATAAGAAAAAAATTCTCATTTCGTTTAATAAAACTAATAAAATACCCAGAAACAATCACGTTTCTGCGGCATATATCGCAAAATACGATATACCTTCGGTAGGAATTTGGAGAACCATAGATTATGATAAGAATCAAATATTGATTCGGGCTAAGGATTATGTTAACTCTGGTGGTAATTGGATATTTCATGTGGCGTTCTTAAGTCCTTTATCCTTTTTGTTGCGCAAGTTTAGCTCTTCTCTAGTTCATGCTGCTTTAGTTGAACGAAACGGATCTGGAATTTTGATCATGGGTGCAAAGGGAGCCGGAAAAAGCACTTTTTCCACTGTTTGCTTGCAAAATGGGTTTCGTTATTATTCGGATGAGCACCCTTTACTGGAAATAAAGGGGGATAAAATTAAAGGCAAGAGTTTTTTCAGTCATATTGGCCTACCCGCTGTTTCCAGGAGAAACTTCAAGGAATTGAATACACATATGAGCTGGTCAACCAAGAGACGAAAGTATTATCTCGATCCTCAAGCGGTCCAACCGGGAAGTTTGGGAAACGTTTGTGAAATTAAAAAGATAATTTTCCCAAAATTCAGCTTGGGCCATAAATTAACCTTGAAAAAATTGACGACAAGTCAATCTCTAAATTTATTCCTTCTTGATGAGTATTTCCATTTTGATTGTCAAAACGAGACGACGAAAAAACTGAGTCTTTGGCATTTTGAGATGGCGGCTAAGCTGGTTGGCTCAACTTCCGGATTTTCTCTAAATTACGGAACGGGCAGTATACGGAAAATTCCGGAGCTACTAAAGAGATTATAATTATTCAGAATATTTATATTACGGAGGTGGGTTTAAGAAAAAATTTTCATATTTTTTGATAAAGGGATAATTTTGCTTTGTTAGGGAGTTGAAAAGTTTCTATTAATTTAAACTTATCGATATTTTTTTCGAATATTTTCTTGCTCTCATTGACTCTTTTTAAATAGTCTTCGACAGAATCAGCAATGAATCCGCCGTCTTGAACCAATACGAAATCGACATCCAATGATTTTAGAGGAACGTATCCAGCAGACTGGATTGAAAAGGGGAGATTTAATCGATAAGACTCGCTAATTAAATTCCATACGTAATCATCCATTGAAAACACACAAATATTAATTGTCGGTGTCGCATGTTTTGGATCATAGTGTTCTTTCAAGCAATTAATGATATTCATGAGGTGCCAATCTCTCGTGTCTATCGGCTTGCTGTAAAATCGGTCATCCCAGGATTTCGCATTGAATAAATGAAAGAATTTCTCATTTATTAAAGATGATTTGTAGGTAATCAGATAATATTGAAGAACGCCAAGAAATACGGCGACGGCTATTAACGTTCGTCTCCACCACTTTGTTTCGATTGACAGTATTCCGGCAGAAATTATTATAGAAACAGAAGGGAGGACCGGTAATGCGTATCGTATACTTTTGGTTGGACTTAAGGAAAGGAAGAGCAGCGGAAATACGGTCCAAAGGATTAAGAACGTTTTATTTTTCATTTTAGATCTGATCAAGCGAAAAATACTGTAGATGAATAAGGCGGCAAACAACAAAGAGGTTAATCGATAGGCAGATAGGTACAAGAAAAGATTTTTCAGGTAGGGGCCTTCACGATGAAGACCGAATAAAACAGCGGCGTTCACTATTCTTTTGACGACCACGTGGATTGCGGGAACGTACCATACCATCGGTATCAATATCCAAAGCAAGCTACTTTTTGCAATGTTTTTTTTACAGGTAATTTGCTGGTTCCGGGTATCTCGCTTTAGAGAAATATGAACCATGTAAATAAATGGTACTATGATGAAAATCACGAAGGGGATTTTAACGAGCATACCTATTCCACAGGATAAACCGAAAAGATAAGAGAAGAAATTATTTCTAAAACAGTCTGACTTTATCAGAAGATAGACGCTTAGTGAAACCATGGCTGTTAAGGCGAAATCTAAAAGATACATTCGACTTAAGCAAAACGTTCCTGGAAATAACATCACGATCGTCGCGGATAGTAATCCGACTCGGCTATCCTTAAGAGATTTTCCAATCCCATAGATGGAAAAAATTAAAATAATGAGGACCGCAAAATTTGTGTAAAGTGCCGAAGACCTTTCGACTCCAAAAATCCAATAGATCGGAATCGTAAGGTACATGAAGATCGAGTGCCGGAAAGGGTCAATCCTATAAAGGTTTAAAGGGGTCTTGTAGTTTGCGTGGCATAATTCATGATAATATCTTATACTGATATTGTAGTAAGCAGAGGCATCCTCACCCCATATCGATTTGTCTTTAGCAACAAATGAATAAGAGGCCCATATTTGGATCAGCAATAATAAAACGAGCGCAATTTTATAATAATCCCACTTCTTTTCGTGGTTAGTTAAAACAAATGGAAGTGGAATTTTCAGCATATTGTGAAGTTGGGGTTAAGGGAGATAGGAGTTTGGATTTTGCTTTCGGTTATTCATTAAGTTCGACAGTGGAATAATTGTATCATGATACTTCCAGTTTCCGTATTGATTTTGGCTAAAAACGAAGAGAAGACAATCCGATTTTGCATCTCGTCATTGATTAAACATGTGCAAGAAATTATTGTCTGCGATACCGGATCTTCTGACCGAACCGTAAGGGTGGTCGAATCTTTTGGTGCCAAAGTGATCCGCATGAGAATAAAAAATGATTTTTCTGTCGTAAGAAACTCGATGATAACCCAAGCGAAGGCAAAATGGATACTCAACCTGGATGCTGACTGCCGGATAGCAGAAAAAGACGTCTCAAAGCTGGGTTCACTCCTTCTAAGTGATGACCGGACGGATGTTTATTCCTTACCCCTTCGGAGTTATTCAAATCAATTTGGTCTTATCACTTCATGGTTTCCTTCGAGAGGACAATATGCGAAGGAGGAGAGGTTTTCTCGTTCATACGGGTATTACCTTTATTATCGGCCGTCTTTATTTAGAAATATTCCTGAGATCCGTTACACTTTTCCCGTCCATGAGAGTTTAACACCCGCTATCAAGAAACACGGACTTAGAGTGAGGAAAATCGAGATCCCCATTCATCATTTTGAGTTTTTTAAAGGAATGGAACACCATTACAAAAAACATCGTTTTTACGCTAACCTTGAAAAGGAAATCATCAGGCGCTGGCCCAATTGGAATCATGCCTATTATTGTTTGATTCATGACATGCTGTTGTACGAGCGCGATTTATCGGAGGCGAAGCAGCTTGCCCAAAAACTGACCAAACTTAATCCCAGGCGAGCATTATTTTGGACGTCGCGTGGGATTATCGAGATGGAAATGGGCAATCTTTATACTGCAGAGGATTTTATTAAAAAAGCTATTGATCTGAAAAAAACACCGGACAACCTTTGCCTTCTCGGATGGGTTTATCTAAAGAGAAAAGAGTATCATAAATCAGAAGCCGTTTTTAAAAAAACTCTCAATAAAAAACAACACCATCCTTTGGCCCTCAATCTTCTAGGAGTGGCTAAGGAAAGACAGGGGTTTTTAATCCAAGCCCTCCGATATTTTAAAAAGGCTTCTAGAATTCATCCTGGTTATTCGGATCCGTTATTTAATGCGGGACTTGTTTATGAACGCTTAGGGAAGCTTGCTGAAGCAAGGAATAGCTACCGTAAAGCCGATCAGATAGATAGAAGTTCAAAAATGGAGTTTGTAGGTATTAAAAAAACTTAAAGTCACCAAGATAAAACTTATTCGTTCCAAACATTCGTAATCGTTTGCCAGCGTAAATTAAATAGAACATCAAGTTGTGGAAGCGGTGATTAAGAGACGCAGATTCCCCTCACGCGTTACCGAAGGTGGTTCATAGGAGTTTTTTTTGCTTCTTACTTTTCTAGCTGCTTTGAATTTGCGCCGTTTTCTCATAGCTGTAACCTAATCGAACAATTAGAATACGTCAATAAACTTTTAGAGTCATCGTAACCGGCAAAAGAGAAAGATAAACGTTAAAATACACAAACTGATCTATTTTCTGGAATTCAATCGACTGTAGATCTTAGGGAAGCAGTGCTCATCATGGCCATGTTAGAGGATCTATTTTAATCAGAGATCTCAAGGAGTTTTTCCTTAACTAATGTCTCTACGTATGCAGTCAAATCTTTAGCGGTTTTTGTTTTGGAAACCCCATAGTGGTTTGCGACAAAAGCCACAATTTCTTGGATACTTCTTTCTTTTGAACAATAACGCCAGATTTTCGCGCCAGTTGGATTTAGAGTATAATAATAACTTGTCTCGAGATGAAGGAGGACTTCCACCGCACCCATCGGCCTAGAAGTTGCTTGGCTCGACTTTCTCAATCGTTTATCGTTAGTAACGGATTTTAATTCCATCATTCCAAGGGGTTGTAGATCTTTATAATGGTATTTTATGACAACAGCTTGTCTTTTGCAATCACCGTTTCCTAATTTTTAAATTATATGCTAATAAGGTCAAAAGGGCGACGGCTTTTTTGACAAAGCTAAGATTTCATTTTGATTTGTCAATCAATATCGATTCGTTTCAAGAAATGAACCCTTTTCAGTTAAATCAATTTTCGAAATCTTATTTGATAAACTCCATTTTATATTTGACTCTATGAAGAAATTTTATATCGTGGTATTGAACCCCAAAGGAAGAATAAAGATGAATATCCAAACCAAGGGAGAAATCAGAGAACGCAGAGCAATTTAATCCGTTCATTGTGAATCAATGCACATCAATTCAAATCAAAAACAACCTATTTTTATCTTAGGTTCACCGCGCAGTGGGACCACTCTTCTTCAGCGCTTACTCAACTCATATAAGGACACCCTTATTTGGGGAGAGCACGCTCAATTCTTACGCGATCTTTCAAGCGCATTTTACAAAGTCTGGAGCCAACCGAGCATTTGGCGCAATCAGAAGCTATGGCAGAAAAAATTAACGACCAATAAAGAAAATCGGAGTTTGCAAGCATGGATGAATTCCTTCGATCGAAGGAGGTGGATTCAGCATTTCAAAGACTTTTTAGATAATATTTTTTTAATCCAAAAGTTGCCCGACAAAAGATATTGGGGTTTTAAAGAAGTTAAATATTTGTTTGACGTTAATGACCGTACCATAGAGTTCTTATATAAACTTTATCCAAAAGCCATTTTTGTTTTTGTGATTCGAAATGGTTTCGATGTGTTAGCAAGCATACGAAAAAGGGTTTCAGGAGTTTCTTCTTATTTTGATATAGAGTTTCTGTGTAGTAGATGGAAGACTCAAAATCTTCTTTTTAGAAAGTGGCACCGTTCTGGCAAGATTCAAAGTTTTTGGATTTGCTATGGTGATCTTATCCGTGCGCATGGTGAATTTATTCGTTTGCTAAAGACAGTGGGAAAATGTTTAGGAGGGGATCAGCATGCGATATTAAAATCCGAGAAAGGAAGAGGTAGCTCTTTTTCTGATGCTTCCTATCATGACCGATGGAAAACGCTTCCTCAGAATTGGCTGGATATTGCATATCAGTGTTTCGGAGGAGTGAACAAAAAATTTGGTTTTAAAAACCCTCCCGTCGCTTTTTATGCGTCAAAGAATAAAGGGGAATTATCAGACAATCACTGTTTTACGATTCAAAACGGCATGATCAAGCGAATGAGAGACAAAACTGTACTTTGGAATTTAAAAAACGGTGATTATTATGTATTGAACAAATCAGCCCTATTTATTTTTAAATTATTAAAGAGAAAAAAGTCGATTCTGGAAATAATTGATGATCTAAGAGTTCATTTCAAAATAAGTAAAGAGCAAGCTCGTAAGGACGTTTTCGCCGTCCTTCGTAAATTTAATCAAACTAGCTTCTTGAAAAAAGCCGTTTCCTTGCATGAAATTTAGAAAAAATTTTTAGGATTCTATCCCGCAATATTATATATAACATATAAGAACAATAGCCTTGTGTTCTTTTCAAACATTTGATCTACTCCAAGAACAGGATACTCGGGCTGCCTTTTTTCAGGTGACCTCAAGTAGTAATTGAACCATGATCATTGTTATTCTTCCTACCTATAATGAGGAACGGGCGATTTTGCCGTTGCTGGAACATTTCTCGAAAGTTTTTGAAAGTCATTTTCCAAAATACCGTCTTATTGTAGTGAATGATGGAAGTTCGGATAACACGGCAGTGGTTACAACCTCTTATAGGGATATTCAGGTAGAGTTGATTGAACACGAAAAAAACAGAGGGCTGGGAGAAGCGATAAAAACCGGGTTGCTTTATGTTATTAAAGATACAAGCGACGATGATATTATCGTATTGATGGACTCGGATAACACACATAGTCCAGGACTTATTTCGCGAATGGTTACGTTCATTGAGGAAGGCAATGATGTGGTCATTGCTTCCCGTTATGTTCCCGGATCAAAAGTAGTGGGTTTGTCATTTGCCCGCCAAATGTGCAGCTTGGGGGCTTCTTTGTTGTTTAGGATCTTGCTCCCGATACCAGGAGTCAGGGATTACACTTGCAGTTACCGGGCTTATCGGGCAGGCATATTGAAAAAAGCTTTGGAGCGGTATGGAAACGAGTTTGTATCTTTATCAGGTTTCTCGAGTATTGTGGATATCTTGCTCAAACTTGAAAAGTTAAATGCCATCATCACCGAAGTCCCGTTGATCCTCCGCTATGATTTAAAACCTGGAAAGTCAAAAATGAATGTTAGAAAAACAATCCTGGAAATGATATCTCTGGTATTTAATCATTGGTTTAAACTGTATTGTAGAGGAGAATGATTGCCAACCGTAAGCATTTTTAAAATAATAACCGCCGTATAAAAGCCTAAATGGTATTAGTAAAGATTGAGGGATGTCGGCTTCCTTATCTTAAACTTTGAAATTCCCGCTTAAGGTGTGCGGGAATGACAGCGGCCTTCGCCTTAGGATGACAATATGTGTCTAATTATAAAAAGGGGTAAAATACAGGTAGCTCTGAAACGGCCAAAAACAAAAGAATTACAAGCTTGTATGAGGCAAAGCCATCTTTGGAAACATACGGCCGAAAAAACGTTCGAAGCGTGCGAAACCCTCGTGCATAAATAACAAAAATGAGCTAGAAACGTTATGAGTCAAAACTATTGGAAGGGAAGAAAAGTACTGGTAACGGGAGCGGATGGCTTTATGGGTTCTCATTTAACCGAAAAACTGCTCCGGTTAGGTGCACATGTTTCCATTTTGGTACGCGGCACATCAATTAATGGAACTTATCAGCATCACCTCAGAAATATTTCGCATTTAAAAAAGGATTTGGATCGCATTATTGCGGTCAGCATCGCAAGCGGTGACAGTATTCCGCTGGTAGCCAAACTGAAGCCTGCTGTTATTTTTCATCTTGCGGCCGACGCTTATGTTCCTTATTCGTTCGATCGCCCCTTCGAGGTCGTGGCTACCAATTTGAATGGAACTCTGAATATGCTCCACGCTGCAATGAAGATCGACCGGTTTGAACGAATCGTGTGTACTTCCTCAAGTGAAATTTATGGCACTGCACTAGAACCCGCCATTGACGAATCTCATCCTTTAAATCCAACCTCTCCTTATGCGGCTTCAAAGGTGGCGGCAGATCGTTTTGCGTTCTCTTACTTTCAAACCTTTGGTCTTCCAATTGCCATTATTCGTCCATTTAACACTTACGGACCAAGGCATACTTATGACGTCATCCCGAAATTTATTCGAATGGCACTCAAGAATGAGGACATTACGATTTACGGCTCTGGTACGCAAAGCAGGGATTTCACTTATGTCGATGACATGATTCGAGCATTCCTTGTTGTGGGGGAGCATAAAAAGGCGATCGGAGAAGCCGTTAACTTTGGTACAGGGAAAGATGTCACAATCAATGAAATTGCAAAACAAATCGTTCGCTTAAGCGGAACCAAATCTAAAATCGTACATGTAAAGAAACGGTTGGCAGAAGTAAAGAAGCTCTGCTGCAACGCTTCTAAGGCGTACCGATTGTTTAAATGGCGCGCTACCGTTTCCGTTGAGGAAGGGCTTAGAAAGAACGTCGAATGGGCGCAAAAACATTGGAACTAGCTACGATCGCCGAAACGGCTATTATTGATCCCACTGCCCAGATTGGAAAAGGGACCAAAGTGTGGGCGTTCGTACAAATTGCGGAGCATGCTGTAATCGGAGAAGAGTGTGTCATTGGCAACGGCGCTTATATCGACCAATATGTGAGAATTGGAAACCGCGTTCGCATTCACAACAAGGCACTCCTATATCACGGCGTCGTTGTCGACGACGATGTGTTTATCGGGCCAGGTGTGTGTTTCACTAATGATGCACTCCCTAGAAGTGGGAAAACAAGGGATCTAAGCGGCAAAAAATGGAAGGTTGGCAAAGGGGTATCAATCGGAGCGAATGCCACTATTTTGCCTGACACCAATATTGGAGAATACGCAATGATAGGTGCAGGCTCCATCGTGACGAAAAACGTCCCAAAGCACACTGCAGTATGCGGTAATCCCGCTCGCGCTGTAGGTGCTGCATGTTACTGCGGCAATGTAATCAAACAAAAACCTACTACTAAAAAATCGACCCGATGCGAACTTTGTGGAGAATCAATTACCATGTTTGAAAGGGGAAAGAGTGCTAAAAAATAATCCGGTTACATTATCCCTTTCTCAAGCTGAAGACCCAGTGTTACTGGCTTCAGATTGGCTGGTTCATTCAGGGATTCAAGACACAAGCGGAAACCCAAAATTAAACGGTGGAGTAAGTGCTTGGTATGATCTTAAAACTAAAAGTTACACCTTCTTATATCCTGAAATTACTGGTTACGCGGTTAACTTCCTCCTTTTCTTCCAATTGATCCTGAAAGATTTGATTTACCAAGAACGGGCGCGCCTTGCTGCGGATTGGCTCATTCGTGTCCGGGAAGAGACGTACGGGCTGATTCCTAACCGCGTTTACCATGAAGTATTGCATCAACCGTATTATAATTCGTGGGTTTTTACCTTTGATCAGTGGATGATTATCTCCGGATTCTGCAGTTTATTCGAATTCACGCGAGACCAAGTCTATTTAAAAACTGCTGAAGAGCTAGCAAAGCTTTTAATCGAAAAAACATTTAAAAGCGATGGCTCAATGCATCCTGTCTTTAATCTCAAAACAGGCCAAGGTGAAGCCGCCAACAATAAATGGTCGCGGCAATCGGGAAGCTTCCATGCCAAGGCGCTTTTAGGACTTTCACAGTTGCACAAGCTTACGAAAGAAAAAGAATATTTATTCCGGGCTTCACAATTAGCCAGATACGCTCTTCTCAACCAAGAGGAAAATGGACGATTCATTACACAAATGAATGAAAAAAGTACGCACTTGCACCCACATCTTTATTCCTTAGAAGGGCTTCTTTCATTTGGAATTTTGCAGGATGACGAAAAGTTGATTCAAGCCTGTGAAAAAGGACTAGAGTGGATTTTAAACGCGGAAAGGGAAGATGGCACAATTTATTCTTTCTTTAAAGGAGGACGATTTGCCCCTTATGAGCGTTCTGATGTCTTAGCTCAAACGCTTCGAATTGGCGCGGTTCTTTTAGAACGTTCCGAACACATTCAAAAATTTAAATCTAAGTTGCAAGCGTTGAAGCGAAAATTGTTGTCGTACCAGGTCAAAACAGGTATGCATGCCGGAGGATTTTTCTACGGACAGGAACAAAACGGCACGATTGATTACCATTTAAACGCGTGGGTAACTATGTTTGCGGCGCAGGCTTTATGGCTTTTCGAACGTCCACAACAAAACGGCTCCAACTACGCTTTCCGTTTTTTTGTCTAAACTGGCTCACCCAAATTTAACTTGTCAGTAGATCATGAAAAAACGAATTTTAATCGCTTTTGGGACAAGGCCTGAAGCATTGAAGTTTGTTCCGTTAATTCAGGTGCTCAAGTCCTCTAAAGATTTCGATTGCTTTGTATGTCTTACGGGTCAACATCGTGAAATGCTGGATCAAGTTATTCGATTTTTTAAAATTAAGATCGATGTTGACCTTAGGTTAATGCGAACGAATCAATCGCTTGAATACGTTAGTGGAAGAGTAATCACGAAATTCGGGAAGATCATCAGACGCATTAATCCTGACTTGGTCTTTGTCCAAGGAGACACTGCAACCGCCGTTATGGTTGCTATTTCCAGTTATTATTCAAAGATACCCATTGCTCATCTCGAGGCGGGCCTTAGAACCTGGAACAAATACCACCCGTTTCCTGAGGAAGGGAATAGAACGTTAATCAGTCATCTTGCCGACTACCACTTTACTCCGACTTCAATTGCAACTGCTAATCTCCTGCGAGAAGGAATCCATAAAAAATTTATTTATCAAGTAGGGAATACAGTGGTTGATACTGTCCAATTGGCCAAGCCTATCGTCAAGAAGAACTACGATATTTTTAAAAACGTCGACCTTAAAAAGAGAATTGCATTCGTCACAGCTCATCGAAAAGAAAGTTTTGGGCGCGGCCTTACGGAAATATTCTTAGCTCTTAAAATGATTGTGCGCGATTTCAAGGATGTTGAAATCGTTTACCCAGTACATTTAAATCCCAAGGTTCTGGAACCGGCTCGAAAAATGCTGGGGGGAATCAAGCGTATTCATTTAATGAGGCCGTTTACTTATGAAGAGGTCGTTTGGATGATGAACCAATGTTACCTCATTCTTACGGACTCTGGCGGAATTCAGGAAGAAGCACCATCGTTTAAAAAACCCGTTTTGGTTTTGCGCAGTGTCACAGAACGGCCGGAAGGAATTCAAGCCGGTATCGCGAAATTGGTGGGAACGAATCGGACGCAGATTTTAAAAGCTACGAAAGAACTTCTATCATCTCGCCGTTCGTACGAGCGCATGACTCCAAAGCGAAATCCATATGGGGATGGAAAATGTGCAAGGCGGATCATAACACACTTGCGGAACATTAAAAATATGAGCAAGCTTTAGTCCTATGCTTTCCATTAAGAAACATCCTGTTTTGGGTATAATGAGTTGGAGTAAGCGTGATTACCAATGACTGTTTTTCCTTCATCGCGCGGATTACAAGCTTGGGTCGAGCAAGGAAATGACTCCAGAGAGTTTGGGAAAAGCGCCTCGGTAGTTTGCGAAAAATTACGAGCGTATTATACTAAATCTTCAGCATTTCGAATAAACCTGTAATCAACGGCTTCATTTATGAAAGCGATTCAGAAATATACACAAATCGCCGCGAGCTTAAGGAGCAAGCATATCTTTTTAAAAAAGAAGCTTGGTTTCTCATCTCAGGGTACAAGCATGAACCCCGTACTTAAAGAAGGAGATGAGATTTTGGTTGAACGCGTCTCCTACGAACAATTGCGATTTGGCAATTTGATTACGTACGAAAGAAATGGAATATTTATCACCCATCGATTTCTCTATTTAAATCGTCAACACAAGGGCACGGCGATGATAATTACCAAAGCTGATAACCGATCGAAACTAGATAAACCCGTTCCAGTTTCTTGTCTCATTGGTAGAGTTGCCGAAGTTAAGCGCAATGGACAAACGATCGCTAGCGAAACTTCGTTCTGGCATTTTGTAGCGCGCTTAATTGCTTTTTTATCTCTAATGGAGGGGCAATTTTTTGAAATAACTTTTGTTCTAAAAAGAACGGCGTTTAAACATTTAAAAGTGAATACTACACTCAAGCAATGTTTTATCAACCACGTGCGTAAATTCAAGCAATGGCTTCTCCATTTTTTGCTGCTCGTAGCTAAACATCAATGAACGTCTCTAGTTTTTCTTTTATCCACACGGTGACGAATGAAAAATACCCCCTTGCGCTTTATTTCTGACTCTTGATTTGATTAATCAAAGCCAAAGTGAAACTGTGGATTTTCTTTCTGAATCATTTCTTCAATGATATGGATCAATTGTGAGGCTGTTTTCAGTGCGTTTTCGGCTTCAGTTGAGGTCCCAAAAGGATCTGATTCGTAAAAGAAGATGTTACGTCTGCGGCGCATCTTTTCAAACTTTTGAATAAGCAGTGAGTAATCCTTGCCAAGCAATTTGTGGGTAAGTTCCACAACAGTCCGGTGTTGGGCTCCATCAGCGGGAAGGTAACCTTTAGAGAAAAGCAAAGCCCGCCCCGCTCGCAGCATTGCATGATAGGCAATAGTTGCTCCCCATTCCGGATCCTCATCCAAGATCGTTTGAGCGGTCTTCAAGTCTTTTTTCGCCCGGATGATTTGTTTCTCAATCTGTTTAAAGTTGATCCGTTGCTGTTTCAGTAATCCCTTTTTCAAGAAAGCTTCAAATGGCATCTGGGTCTCCTTTGAGGATGATTTTTTGATCCGTCAAAACCTCTTCCAGGAAAGGATCGTCTTTCGCCCGTTTTTCGCGGTATTCTGCCTTGTTGTAAAGCTTGTAATTAATCTCCCGCTGAAGTTTTTTCTCAAGCTTCGGGATTTCTTTCACCAATCGATCTTCAATATGGGGGCTTCCTACGATCAAAAGATCGATATCTGAATCTTTACGTTCCTTGGCTTTAGCAAACGACCCGTAGAGAAGAGCCATTTTTACTTGCGTAATTTGACTAAAGAGTTCTCGGAGCGTTCCTTCAATTCCAGCAGTTTTCGCGATGATCTTTTTTAATTCTGGATAGAGCGAGTGTTTCGTGTTTGCCTGAAAGAAACGAGCATGACCCCGATATTCACTTAAAAGGAATCTTTCTTCTGCAAGAGCGTTTAAGGTTCGCTGAAAAACTCCTGGTTTTTTCCCAAGGATTCTTCCGATTTCTTGCATGTAAAAAGACCTCTCTGGGTTTGTATAAAAGAGCCTCAAAAGAAGTTGCTGGTTTTTGCTTAGAAATTGCTTCATATTCGTTATATTCTATTTGCATACAATTGTATGCATTTAGCATAAAATTGCAACGCAAATTCTTACGCTCAAATATGAGCGTGGTATGTTACAATTCCACCGTTTCATAAACGAGGGCATCAGGCTTCCAGTATTTTTCAAAAAGGGTCCCCGCTACCATCGTTCAACTACAAAAGAAAAAAAGCCTCTCTTTATTTTGAGAGGCTTTTTGTTTATTAAAAGTTGAATTAAAATATGAGTTACCTCCCCCTTATTTCTCGTAATCAGACTTATTTGCAATCTTTAAAAAGTAGGGTATAATTTACCTATCATCTCCGCTTCGATAAAATAAACAGGAGAAATCCCACGTTTTAAGGAGTTCTTCGCTTAGCACTGTGCAAGGAAGATTACGCAAAATAGGGAAGCTTCATCTTGGACACAAATTAACCGCTATTTTTCTGTCCATTTCCTTCAGTCTTTTCAACTTCTTTGAATATTCTTCAACAAAGGCTTATGCTCAAGTGCCTTATCAAGAAGTTACAAAAGAAACGCTTAAGCTCCCAGCTGAGCTAGGCACCGTTGAAGAATCTCACAAAGGAAGTCTGAATAAAACCATCCTTTACATTCAAGATGCTCATGATTCTCTTGAAGCCCAGGAACATATTGCAAAGTTAATTCATCAGTTTGTAAAAGAAAGGGGGGTTAAAACTGTTTTTGAGGAAGGTTATGAGGGAAGGGTTCCAACAGATAAATTCTTCGGGTTCATTAAGGATCCCAAGATCAAAGAAAAAGTTTCCTATTTTCTCTTAGATAAATTAAGAATCGGCGGCGCTGAGTATGCCCATATCAACCGGACCGAAGACTTCAAGCTGATCGGAGTAGACCAACTGAAGCTTTATCATGAAAACGTCAAGTGGTACCAAAGAGCCGCAAAAAAAAGGAAAGTAACGGAAGAAGATTTAAGTGAGCTCTTAAAATACGTCACGCAACTGGCCCATCAATCCTTTCCCAAAGATTTAAAAGCCTGGCTGAAATTAAAAGAACGTTTCACAAAAGAAAAGCTCCTGTTCCTCGATTACTTGCGCGAAACCCAGGCCTTATTTCTCAAGATCATTCGTAAAGATGAATTCATTACACATTATCCTTTCCTTACACTGATTCTTCAGGCTCAAGGCTCAAAAGATCCTCAGATCGCGAAGCAACTTAAATCTCTCGAATCGAAATCTGTTTTCAAAGAACTCGCACAGCTCGAGCAGGACTTCTCAGCGAAACTGATTCAAAACAAGCAAGATGAAACCATCTTCACATTCTATCAAGGTTTAAGTCTCCTGAAGCGCCTGAATCAAATTGAGCTGACTCAAGAAGAATATGAAGCAGCGAAGGAGACCTTGAAAGAGCTTAAGACAGAAGAGCTTCTCCATTTCATTGTCTCATACACCCACAAACCCTTAGTGCTTTCCAAAACATGGGAGAGGAATATCCAGGATGCGATTCAGTTCTATGAAGTCGCTCAGGAAAGAGGTCAGGAAATCGAATCTCATCTTAAGGACTTCATTCAAGATCCCAAAGAAGAAACGGCGATCCTCGTTTTCGGGGGCTTTCACAGTCATGAGATCAAAGAAATCTTGAAACGTGGAGGTCTTAGTTACTATTTGATCTCGCCTAAGATCACGTCAAACGATAAAGAACATCAAGCTAATTACAAACACTTAATGTCCAATGGTTATTACTCCTTTGAAACTTCTTTTCAACTTCCTCAAGCGCTCAGAGCGGAGAGCGTATTTTCAAGAGCCAATTTTGTTGGAGCGACTCAGATCCACGATGAACTGAATGCGATGGTGCTGGTAACCCAACGCTTAGGTGACATGGGCGGACGTTGGGACGCAAGGCTTCTTGATCAAATCATTGAAAAGCAACTGACCGATAGAAATTCCATGAAGCGTACGTCGAGAATCGTGGATCGTGAAAAAAGTATTACGATTCACAAACCACGAACGACGAACGGCGAAATTCCCCGCGCCGAGGTGCGGCGAGAAGCGGTTAGTGGTGGGAATGTTTTCGGCGGCTTAGGAAGACGTACACAAGCCCGATTATTGAAAGGATCAGAAGTGTTATTAAAATCTCCATTTCATTCCTCTCCGCTTTTCTGGTTGGGATACATAGTCATCGAGAGTGAAATCAATCCTACCATCGTAACCGCCAGAATTATTTTCCACGTTGTGGAAAATTCTCCAAACAACCGTGTGGCCAAGCCAGCTGTTCCTATGAATTGGGCAAACGTCATCGCCGATTTAGCGATAAAGTGGCTTTTGCTAGCCTTTATTTCAGCAATCACCATATCACAGCCTCCAAATCTTGTAAATAACAGTAAAAAAGACTCTACCATAGATATAAATTATAGTCAATATATTGTTAATTTATTATCAATATTGCAAAGGATTCACCTCGTACCGTCCCGCGCTGAGGTGCGGGTGGGAAATCTTACCAATTTGATGTTGAACCGAAGAAATTTTTCCCATTTATCTCTAGCTGGATTATTAGGATTGGTAGGAATTCCATCCGCTGTTTTTTTATCTTATAAGAGTGTCCATATGCAGAAAAAACCAGAAGGGCTTGTTTTTCCGTCGCTCAGCTCTCAGATGAAAATGTTTTTGAAAGATCCAGAAGTCGTGAGTACATTTCATGCACCAGTGAAAAGTTTTAGAATGGCAGCCCGTTTGGCAGATTTGCAAATCGCATGGAGGAATGAAGAGGTTGGTCAGTTAACACGAAAGATCATAGAACAATATGAAGAAGATACGAAAAAAAGTCTCCCCGAAGAAGTAAAGCAAGAACTCAAAACTTTTCAATCCATGATTATAGATCCCAAAACGGATCCCTTTAAGCTTTTAAAGCTTTACACCCAATTAGAGATTGCTGTTGGTGGGAGTTATGGAGCAAGATTTTGGCTGGATAAAGGTTATAAACTTAGTTTCCATGGACTGAGGCATATTGAGTTTCAATGGTTGGTTCACGAAATGCAAAACGGTCCCATTCAATCCCTTCTGTCATTGAAGTTGCAGCAGGCTTTGGATGTGACAGAAGCTTATTTGTTAGGTCGCATTCCTTGGAATGACCAAGTAGTTCAAGCGTTTTTGAATATCAAGACCGAGCTTGAGAACAAAAAGGACTTAATTGATCGTATCAGAACAACATATGAAAATATTGTGTCACAAGATCAGAAACGTTTTCTCGATTTATTTTATCAACGTTTTACTAAGGAACAGATTCAAGAAACAAGCCGTTGGTTTTCTGAACATCATGTCCGCATCGCCTTTCCCAAGAATCATCCCTGGTATGACCTTTATCTGATCTCCTTTCGCGCAGCATTGGAACCTTTGCCGCCTGCCCGCTACGAGGGAGTGATTCTTGAACTTTCAAAAGAGGCAGTTAGCGGTGTATCCTACGATTTTAGAACAGACGTCGTTTATTTTTCGTTTGAGCATATGTTCCAAGGCTTGGATACACCACTTGGTAATTTTTTAGTGACAAAAGATTTTTGGACACCTATTTGGGTTACCATTAACCATGAGTTATCACATCGTTGGGATTTTCAACAATTGCCCGTACGTATTCGAAAAAGTTTTTATGACCTCAGTTGGGACACTGAGAAGGTTTGGGTGTTCAACAAGCGAAGGCAGCTAGAGGAGATTCGCGCCAATGATCCATTTGCGCCCAATGCTGATGCGTTGCGCGATTTTGTTTTAAACTTTCAAGCTGGCAAATCGGGTTATGCAGAAGAGGATATTGCCGTAACCGTTGAGGCATTGCTTGAACCAAAGCGTGCGGCGTTTGAAGTTGCTCGGGCGATCCACAATCTTCAAGAGGGAAGACCGCATCTGGCCAATAAAATTGCATTTGCTTACAAATTTTGGGAAAGGATTCCTGATCCAAATGGTTCGTGGATCGTTCGGTTGGATAAAGCAGAACCTAACCAATTCTATGGTACATACGCTTATCGAACAGCATCCGGCCGAACTTATAAGATGACCTTATTTTCAAACGGAAAGGTGACAAAACCGATATTAATTAATTCTTCGATCGATCCCAATAAATTCCTTCAGAAAAGTGATGTTGGCCAAGAAAGGAAACCCCGCGCTGAGGTGCGGACGGAAGGTTTAAACAAGGAGATTCCTGAAGGGGCTGTGGTCAGTCAAAAGGTGACGCTAGCTTATGATCTTCACATTTTTCCGGTCACAAAAATCCATAAGACGATGAAACCGCTTATTGAGCTTGGAATCCGTTTTCGATTCGAGAAAGAAGAGTCACCAGACAAAAGACAGGTGTTGACAGATCCGATTTCGCAGACGATGCTGAGGAAGGGTCAAGAGATTCTTTTAGTTGTTACCGGCAATCCTGATCAAGGACTTCTTAAACGAACTGCTCAAGTTTTAGTTTCGATGTTAAATAATTCCGGCTTTTCAAATCCGTCTCATGTGGTGAAACGTTTTTCCACAAATTCTTATCTGAAGGACATTGCGATTAAAACAGAAATTGACGAAATAGTCGCATTGGTTCGCGCCGGCCAAGATCAATCCTCCCGCGCCGAGGTGCGAAGCAGATTTTTTTATCACATGTTTAATCTCGGAGTTTCGGCATTGCCTGTGATTACGGCTACGATTGCAGTTCATTTTGTGAAACGGCAAGTCAGCACGCTCTTTTTAGGAACTTTGCCTGGTTTATTCGCACTTGGCCTTATTCGCTATGTCCAGTCATATCACTCCCGCACCCCACTTAGGATTGTTTTATTAAGGGACCTGTTCATTAATGTAGCCTTTTGGTTCGCTTCTCTTTGGCCGGTTACAGCCCTTCATATTGGTGGCTTCATCACAATCGCTTACATCGGAACGCTTCTTTACTCCGCTTTCTTTGACAGAAAGACATCTCAGAGTCCTGAGGAAATGGGACACAATTTAGAGCCGAGTTCTTTATCTGCGCGTTTATTTCTGCTTGGGATTCCCATCATCAGCTTGCTTTTCAAATCCTACGCCGTGTCTATTTATCAAGTAACGTTTAACCAAGCTGTAAAAGATTTTCTGTCACCGCTTCAATCCATTCTTCTGATCACATCTGCTTCTTCTGCGTGGGTTTTTTCTATGATTTTTACGCGGTTTGTTCAAAAACATTTTGCATGGATTTTGATAATTGCAGGCTGGTTCGGTCATTCGCTCGAATATTTAATACTCAATCAAGTTACAGACGCAATTCCAATGCTTTACTACAAGGCGAGCGTCGACGATTTTGCCCTCATATTAGGTGTTGGCCTTATTCTGGCGGAATGGGCGGATCGGGTCTTAAAACTTATGAGTTCGGCAAGGAAGCCGGCTAGAGATTTTCTCGATCAAAGGCTTTCTCGGTTAAAAAAAGCTAAGCCCTGGCCCTACGAATATTTGCAAGTCAATTGGCCGTTTCGGGCATGGCTGCCGCTTCATCTATTTTTCCTCCGTTGGTTTGTCATTCGATTTCGAGCAAGCGGAGTAAGTCATATTCCAAAGACCGGTCCTGCAATGCTCGTGAGCAATCACAAAAGTCTTTTGGATGGCTTGTTTCTTTCCTACGAAATATTTCTAGGGAGCCGCCGTGTCGTGATTTCCGTAGTAAAGCCAGATGAAGTAGGCAAGGGGCCATTGGCCAAGTTGCAGCGGTGGCTTTTTAGCTTAAGCAGAGCTCCTGTAATTATCTATAAGGGTACAGATGAAAAAGACCCGCAAAAAGCAGAGGTGGCAAGAGAAAAACTCAAGGAAGAATTAAAAAGAAACATCAAAGATCACCTTCTCAAAGGGAAGCTCGTTCTTATTTTCCCAAGTGGTCGTGCTCAAAGATTTGCCCGGTACGTGCTCGAAGGCTGGCACAAAACTTTTGCGGAGGTCATTGTGGAGCTTAGAGAAGAAAAGGGGATTGAGATTCCGATCATCCCAGTAGGGATTTCAGGAAAACTTCCTCTTGATTTGAGGTTAAGTGCAGGTTTGAGAACAAAGCTCAGTTGGGGGCATTTGATCAAAGTCTTATGGAATTGGTTAAAGGGCGCTCGCGTTCCGCTTAGCCTGATATTGAGACTGGCATGGAAGCGTTTGGCCCGTTGGTTGTGGGATGGGTTGATACATATTTTTCAGTCGGTCGCCACAACCTTGTGGCACTGGTTTCTAGCGGTAAGCGGTTTTCAAGCTCCTTTCACAATGGACGTCGAATTTGGCACCAAGCTCGACACAGGAGGTAAGGGATTGGTTCAAATTTTTGAGGAATCTCACGATAGAGTTGCTGATTTGCTGGATGGGAAATCTATCAATGAAACTCTATTTCGAAAATCGATTGGTATCCCCACAGGCGCTCCTGTACTGGAGCCGCTCATATCATGGCGTACCAGCCGGAAACAAGTGCTTGATGAATTGCGTACAAAGGCTCCTTTAGATGTTGTCATACATTTTGGAACTGATGACGCAATCAATTCGCGGTTTGTATTAGGCCATCAATTGGCTTCGTACTATGTCCATGTTTCACCGCGTAAAAAGGTCACGATTTTGAAACCGTGGCATCACCCATTTTGGCCTTCAAGATTAGTACAAGCCGACATTGAGGAATTCGAAGAATTTCTGAGACAAAAACAGGAACCAAAAGCTTTTATTAGTGTGAATCTAGATGCTTATCGGGATCCGAGCGATTTTTCATACCGCTTTCCTCATGAGGTTGGAGGATTTCTAAATCGATTTGGGTTTTTGAAGCTGGCGGGCTCAAAGATTTATCTCTGGCAACGGGAAGGCACGGAACCCATTGATATTTCCCTTCGGGAGCAAGTCATCGCGCTTTTCAATCACCAAGTCCAAGAGCTTTCACATCCTGAACTTTCTCGTGAAGAAAAATCTTATGGCCACCTTTTCCAATATCCTTTTGAGCTAAGCGGGGGTTTGAGACAAGAAAGCAATGAAGTTCCAACTCTGACGGCGATTCCATCGCCGCTATTTTTGAGGAGATTGATATGGAATCGTTTTCTTAGATTAAGAGGAGTGTTTGCTTACGCTTCATCTCGTTTGTTAGGTGATCAGCGAGATAAAAGAGAAATAAGGCGAATCCATCGAGAAGTGAAACAAACGATCCGTCAAATTGCAAAAGAATCTCCGCTTTTTCTAAACTGGCATTCAGGACATATATTTCCCGAGTTGACCGGGTGGACTTCTATCTGGATGAAGCATTGGGAACGGGAAGCCAATCAGGATTTAGATCCGGTAGGTAAGATTCGAAAACTTTATTTGGCAAGAGCATATTCACCGCCTGGAACAGAAGAATATGAGCGAATTTCAAAAAGGATTATCGATAATTATATTGAAGCCAGAGAAGCAGAATATCATAAAGATGGCCGCGCACCGCCTGAGATGAAGCGCGTTGAAATTCCATCCGATTCAGGATCAATTCATAGCTATTTAATTCTCCCGCCAAATATTTCTCCTGCTCAAAAAATTCCGATTGTTATCTTTTTCCACGGTCTTAGTGAGACGAAAGGAGATCCCTATTTTGATGCTTTTGAAAAAGCGCTCATCCAAATAGGAATTGCTGTCCTTCGTGTCGACCTTCCACGTCATGGGGAAAACAAAGGTCATGTTCTCAATTCTGGAAATCTCGAAGCTTATGCGCGTGAGATTTTAAGTTATCTACAAAACCAAGGTCAGATCGATCCACGAAGGATTGGCATCTTCGGTTTTAGCTTTGGAGGAAATTTGGGTGCGAGGGCGTTTTTCCATAGGGAGCTTGGGGCTCAAATCCAAGCGTTTGTGGCCATAAATCCACCTGCCGAAAGTACGTTTCGAAATCCGAGGCGATGGTTACCTCGAAGACAAATCATTGAATATATATTTGGAAAAGGACCCCCTCACACCTTAGCAGCTCGGATTCGATCACTTGCCCTTTCGAAAAGTAATGACCTTGTAATTTCCCCAGAGCGCCTTGAGAGAATGCTTCTTTTGATCGGAACAAAAGACAATGTCGTTTCGCCTTTTGATTTCGTAGATTTTTTAAAGCGAAAAATGAAAGGCAAAGTTCCAAAGGACAGGATTCAATATTTCCACGAAGGCCATCATATCTATAAAGGAATGCCCGAAGCGGTTGAAGCAACTGTTACGCACTTTCAAAAATTCCTTCTTCCGGAGTCTCAAATTGGTATTTCCCGCGCCGAGGTGCGGACAGGGCAAACCGCGAAACCGGAATTGACCGAAAACAATTTTATGCGATACGTCATCTTAAGAGGAGGATTTGTGACATTGGAAGGTCTGGCGCGTGATTTTAAACGGGATGAAGCTACTATTCGCTACTATCTCAATCGGAAATTCAATCTCGAAGCCCTTCGGGAAACAAATCGGAAGAATGTTCAAGCATGGATTCCCATTGTGATCAGGACGGAGAAACGGCTCAGCAGATTGCAAAAGATCTTGGCGATCATCGAACGGTCTGGTGGGCAAGCGACTTTGGGTGAAATTGCAGAGGGCTTGGGGCTCCGGGGCAGAATCAAAAGGGAGGATCTCTTTGCTCAGCTTGATGTAGAGAAATTTTTCACCGATGTGAACCACAACCGAAAAATTTTGGGGAAAACGGAACTCCAGGTCGTCGATATTTCTGCCCGTAACCGCCAGAGATTAATCGCAGCGCTTGAAGATTTGAATGGAATGGCAAGCAGCGAGGAATTGGCTGAAAGATTGGGGGTTGATTATCGTACCGCGATTTCTTGGTTTGAAAGTATTCCGTGGAGGGAAATCAACCGCAAAAGAAAATCGGCGGGTCAGTTTCCTTTGTACCCCCGTTTGATTGATCCGAGGAGAAAGGAAGTGCAGAATCAAATTCTTAGCTTCATCGAGCAGAGCGGAGGGGTTGCGCTCATTCATGAAATCGCCCTTCATGTGAATCGCAATGAAAGCACGGTTTCTGAGCATCTGAAGCATATTGACTGGCGTTACGTCAACGAAGTTCGCCGGTATCTTGATCTCTTTCCTCTAAGGGTTTTTCTGAAGACGCAGTCTGGTCAAGCCCGGTCCACCCGGTCGCTCGGGCTCCACCAAAATGATTTGCCACGTCTTAAAAAAGGGGGAGATACGGAGTGGGCTCTCCAGGAAATCAACCGATACTACCATGCCAAGATGGGGGCGCGAGGTTTCCGGTCGTTTCGTTTCTTCACGCTTCCCTTGATTTATGAGCAATTTCTCTCCCAAATTTCGCAAGTCCAAAAAGAGGTTGAGAAGCAACAACTTCGAAGTTTCCTCAGAAGGTTGTCTTTCTTGATCATTGATTCAATTCCTGTCCCTAGGATAGCGCTCAAACACAACAATCATTCCCGCGGGGGAATCGATCGAGCACCTACACTCAACGACTATTTTCAAGTCCGAGTTCCTAGAGCCATCAACCTCAGCAAAAAAGCTCTCGCGGAGCGTAACCTCCCTCAGTTTGAAGCAAACCTCAAGCGGGTCTTGAGGGACGACTTCCCATTATTAATGGTTACAATTTATCCCGCCTATGGCGGCCGCCGGGCCGAGGTGCGGATGGAGACTGAGGCCGACTGGATTCCGGTGAACTGGAATCAAAATGTCGTAAAAGCTTTGACCCAGCTTACCCACCCCTCCTTGCCGTCTCTGCGGGTTTCCCGAAAAAGCCCAGAAGATCCGACTGAGCAAGTAGAAATAAGATGGATCAAGGGAGAGAGAATGAGTCAGTGGGCTCAGAGGTCCGAGAAACTTTCTGACGAGGAGTTTGAAAGACAGCTAATTGCCTGGACAATCCAGATCATGGAAGCCGTGACACTGCTTCATAAAGCTGGGATACAGCATGGCGACCTTCATCCTGGCAATATCGTAATCGATCAAAGTAGCAAGCAACCTATTTTAATTGACTTCGGTCACTTCAATGTCCTGGATCTTTCCTCCCTAACACGTATCATTAGTGATTCGTTGGAATGGCGTGTTCGTGCGTTGGATTTGAGCGATCAGTTATTTCCAAATGACTCCCAAATTGCTGAGCGAATAAAGCAACGGTTCGACCTCGAATTGATCAAACTCATCAATAAAAGTTATTCTTCGGCCCAAGAATTCTTAGATCAGATGAAGGAGTATTCCCATCGAAGATGGCCGGTGGATGATGCTTCACAAACTTCACACCGCGCTGAGGTGCGGATTGCAAAGGAATCGGTAGATGCGTTCTTTGTCAGAGTGAGCGAGGCGATTGGAAAGCTTCCTCGCGATTTGGGAAGATATCGTTTGAACTATGAGTTCAAAACCTTTTTGGAGGTAGAGCAGGCTCTTGCCCCTTTAGAAGATGAAATCAAAAGGGGGGTCCTGGAAATTTATCGGAATCGTGGATTCATGGTTGGGCCTGAAATGGGAACCGCTGCAACCTACTGGATCGACTCGGAATCCTCCACTTTTCGTTTTTCAAACCTGCTTGATTTGATCAAACGAAAAATCATCGCACACTCGGGAATCGCCGAGGAAAAAGATTTAGAAGCTGCTAAGAATGTCCTCGAAGAAACCATTGAAGAAAAGCCCGCTAGCCAGACGGATTCGGCGAAGACGAAGGAAGGATTTGATATTTTAGACCTTGATTCCTTGCAAATCTGGCTTGATCTTGTGGCAGCTATTCAAGCTATGGATCAAACTCTTGGCCGCGCTGAGGTGCGGAATGAAAGTCACCTGGATCCTGCTTTAGGAATCGAACTATTTCCAGGCGTATTAATGCTGGAAAATGTTGTGATAGGAACATTAGAAGGAGTTTATCCTAGGATGGATTCCGAGCATGAATCATTTGATGAAATATCTCCACTAGATTATTTTCATTTCCTGGAATTTATCAGAAAAGGTGATAAAGCACTTTACGACAGGATTGATAAGACAGCAGAGGGGCGCCAGGGGTTAAATCAAGCACTTCGGACGTCAGCTCTTTTGCTAAGCAAGCCGTCAACTCCAGAAGGTGTCCAAGATCTCCAGAATGAGTTAAGAGAATATGCCCTACAAATTGCATTTCATCAATTCACCTCTCCGAGTTTGGATCTCAACCTATTTTATGATGTGCTTGATCGAGCAGATAATGAATTGGGCTTGGAAACGTTTGGCAAGACACTTGGTCAACTTGTTAATTTTGCACAACACCGCACTTCTCTTTCTCCAAGTGAGCTGGAGGGATTGAGTCAAATCGCTGCCCAAATTAAAATCAAAGCAGACGAGTTCTATCAAACAATGATGGGCAATTTCGAACGCTATATCACGAAACTTCCACCAGAAAGCGCAGATCGGGAATCTCCCCGCGCCGAGGTGCGCAACATTAGAAATAATTCCGGAGCGAATATTAATCGAAGCGCACCTCAGTCCTCGCGCTTCGATTCAAAACCACCTGACGCGAGGGCCGAGGTGCGGGCTGGGGCAGCGACGCGATCCATCGAAAAGGGAAGAGTAAAACAGTTGATGTCTCGGTTCGAAGCTGATTTGCGCGGAGTTCAAGAGGTGTTGGATGATGTTAAAGAGTATTTTGAATTTTATCTTTCGGGAAGTTTCTCAGAGCTTGAAGTAAGCGATCACTTAAGATCTCTTAAACAGGATTTAAAAGAGCTCACACTTCACAAACAATGGATCAAGCGACAAGCCGCAACCGATCCCGAAAGGGTTTCGGTTCCTGAGCAAAAAATTCTACAAGTTTTGTCTGATATTAAAGAAATACAAGATCAAATTAGCGAGCAGAAGATTCAGAAAATTGTCAAGGTACAAGCACTGGCAAAACTTTCCCAGCTTAAAATAATCTTGGGAGAAATCGGACTTCAGCTTCAACCTTTTGATCAGAAAAAATATTTGGAGGGTATCGAGGCTCAAGTGCTTGATTCCGGCCGTCTCATTCGATTTCTTTTTACGACAAAATTAGCCAAGCAGGTTCTTTATGTGCCAATTGGTGGACGCATGGTTCGCCTGCCCATGATTCCCAAACAGTATATCGGCAAAACCGTTGTTCTTGAAATTGGTTCAGCCAAAGCCGACGAAAATATTCGAGTCATTCGTGTTTATGAAAATCAAGCTAATCCATCGTCCTTTCTTTACTCTTATGTAGAAACTTCTGATAGAGGATTCATTTATTCTCATGAACTAAGAAATGTGGGTGATCATTACACCTTCACACATCCTTTGTTTCCCAGCCAGACGTTTTATATTAATACGAGCCGCGGGTTTAATCGTAACTTATCTCAAAATCGATTCCGTTTGATTCTCAATTCAGATGATTCGATTAGGGAAATTTTGGATAGTCACGGCCACAAACGTTCATTTTATTCGATCTTGGATGATTACAATGGAAAACAGATTGGAACGATTATTCTCCGGAGCGATGCTTTAGCTTTGCGTTGGCCATCTTTACGGGGCGTTATTTCAAAAGTTCCCCTCTTTCTTGAAAAAAGCAGTCGGGGTGAAGAATATGGGGCGGCTTATTTAACGATGAATGACCGTGTCCGAGGAACAGAGCGAAAATTTTATTTGGCGCCCAAAGAATATGCCGGAAGGACAGTATCTATTCGAGTAGAAGGTGTGTGGCCAGTGGAAGCTCGAATCTCCGGGAAAAAATTTTATCTCATTCTCAAACGCGATGAAAGAGGCCAAATTGTTGATGTAGCAAGAGAAAACTTCATGGATCGCGTCGGTAATTTTACGGGAACGATTACACGTTTCAAATCCAATCGGCGGGGAAGTGCTTCGCTTGGTGCACCGCTTACCGGCATTCAGATTGCAGATGAGAGTGATCATGAAGTATGGATGAGTGCTGCGATTGTGAATGGTGTTGTGATCAGAACCGATGAGTGGGGCAGTGTGCCTCCGGCGAATGTCTATAAATTTTCAAAAAAACAAGATGGTCCTTTGACAGTCCGTTTGATAAAACAACCCAGACGACCCGCGATATTTCATCGCTTTGTTGTGCTTCGTGATTTCAATCAGATACCTTTGGATTCTTATAAACTGCGCATTTCAAGTGAAGTTTACAAAAAACATGAAGGCATCATTACCGGTTTAACAATAAAAAGGCATGGAAAAGATGGACGTTTAACGCTTCCAGATCATGATTACGCATTACCTGGATACTATAGCAGATTTCCGGCCTTAGCATTGCGGTTTCCTAAAGCAAATTTAATTCTATTTGCCATTTTAACGAAGGACGGAAAAAAAGTTCAAGATACCTATTTCTATGAATTAGGCGGCAAAACGTTAAATCTTTCTTTTGTAGAGCAAGCGGAGTTGGAAAAGAATTTACGTCGGGGATACAGATATACTTTTAATTTTGATTCGGTCTGGCGCGAAAAGATCAAGGGTCAAAAGTTCTTTCATTGGGGAAGGAAGGCTTATTTGCGAGGAGATTTAGATAGAGCAGAACGTAATTTCAAAAAAGTTTCCAAAAGGTCCCGTCCATATTACAAAAGAGCTCAAAAATATTTGAACAAAGGAATTCCTCGTCGTCGATTTATTCTCGAGCATGGAACTGAACGCGAAAGAAAACGTCTGCTCTATCAGTTTGATAAAGTGCAGCAACAATCATCCCGCGCCGAGGTGCGGAGTGGTTTCATTAACAAATTTGATGAAATGGAGCGAGTTTACGAAGAACTTTTTAAAATAGTCAAGAACGAATTTCCAGAGCTTATTTTGGATTTGCCTGACACGGGTCAATTTTATCCAACTTCCAGCGCAATCATTCCTAAATTATTTTCCTTTCTAAAAGATAAGATAAACGGGAATCAAGATTTTCGAATCCTTGATTTTGGAAGCGGAGACAGTCGAATGGCATATCGACTCGCTCTGATGGGAGACCAGGTCCGTGTCACAGCAGCTGAGCTTAATCCCTTTTTTGCAGTCTTGGCCCGAATAATCAAAGACGGCGTGAATGATCGATCTGCGGCGGACCTTTTCAAGGTTTACCGTTCTCTTCGGTTCTCCAAAAAATCAGATGACGAACTTCATTCAAAAATTAAAATGTTGCTCGCGGCCGTTCGAAGACTCCGCCCTATCCTTAAGCATCAAAAAATTCTGGGAAACGTGATGCCTGTCAGCGGAGATGCTTTTCGAATGCCGGAAACAAATTTAAAAAATTACCGGGCTGTTTTTCTTAACGTGCCTATGGTCGATGAATTAAAAATCAAAAAGTTTTGGTCCCAATTTCTACAGAAAGTCAAAGATGAACTTCCAAAAGATTCGTATCTTATTTTGGTTCATCATTCGTTCATGGATGATTTCAAATTATTTGAGATGCTGGATAAAGAGTCCGCAGATTTTAAACGAATTTCCCCGGAGATTTTGGATCGTGATTTTGTAATTTATCAAAGGGCCGCTCAACCCGCTTCCCGCGCTGAGGTGCGGACGTGGAATCCGCCGCCTGAATATCGAAAGCAAATGGTCCCGCCCGGAGTATTCCCACAGGTTTTTCTCTCCGAGCCCAAGAAAGGGGAATATGAGAGACAGCCGCTTGAATCAAAAATTGATCGGTTGAATGACATTGAGAACAAAAAAATGTACAACAGAGTTAAAAGAGCTTCCCGGATGGTAGCGAGTTCCATCCGCTATCTAGAAAAGAGGATTGCATCTCATCCCGATGAAGGAACGAGAGCAAATTTAACGAAAGAGTTAGAATTGCTTAAGAACTGGATCCGTGTTATTGGAGTAGACCTGCCCACACTTTTTTTCTACACAAGCGAAGAGGATAAAGAAGATAAAATCGAGATCGGTCAGGCCATTCAGATTTCATACCGGCGCAAATCGATTACCTTCCCAATCAAATTTTTGGAGAAGTTCAATCCGGTCAATCAGCGAGATCAAGCCGAAGTTGCATTTTACCTTTTAATCGCTGCGAATCTGATCGGCTATTATTATCAAATGTTAGGGGAAATTCACGAGAAAGAAATGAGTCATGGTACTTATCCAGTTATTTTTCCAGAGATCTATAAAGAGGTCGATCGGAAATTAAAAGATAGGCAGTTTATCGGCGATATTTTTTCTCTTCTTGGGATTGATCTCACTTCTTTCATTCAGAGGATGAAAAACCTCAAAGGGGAAGATCGAAAATTAAGAGAAAGAATCGCCAAGGGCTTTGTAGAGTTGGAAGTATCAGCCAAACAGAAAGTAAAAGCTGTTGACAAAGCCCTTGAAGATTGGGGGGACGACCTTGGTTGGGAAGAGATGGATAAACAGGTAGGCAGAAAAATCCGTGCGGTAGCGACCGCAAGAGGTTTAAAAAATAATCTTGAGGATGTTAAAGAGGATATAGAAAAAGTAATCAATGATCTTGAAAAAGCCGCCTTCTATGAAGAAATCACAGGTCATAGGAAGAAAGTTCCGAAAATCTACGAATCGATCCTAAAATTGCTTAAGCATCTTCAAAAAGTGGATCCTCAAGGTTATTATTCAATTCGCGTCCAGTGGAAAATTCTTTATTTTCTCCTTCGCCTTGGAGACATTGAACGCTTCGATCAAGAATTTGACCGACTGCTCGCTGCGGAATATGTACCTCCAGTTTTCCGGAGTTTACAATTGGATCTCCAAGGTGTTATGAAACTTCATGGAAGGTCAAAAGAAGAAACAGATCGCTTCGTGCTCAGACCCAAATATTTATCAGACTGGCTTGAGGATGCCTTACCGGATATGCTCCTTAAGCTCCAGTGGTATGCCTCATTCGTTAGTGACCTTGCCGAGTTGAAAAAGGTCGAACAGGTCGAGAAAAAGCTGACCGAACGTTTAACGGAAATTCGTCAGCTTGCACAGACACTCGAAAGGTTTAAACGCGATCTGACTCCCTATAGAGAAGAGAAACTTAAAAAGCCGTTCCTGGTGCCGGCAGTTGCTGTTCACCCGCCTGAGATTTTTGGCTTCACGTGGAAGGTTTGGAACGGTAAGGGTTCAAAAAAGATTCACGCTCGAGTAGAAGTTTTTCAATATTTAGCAGCCGGTTTAGGAAACGAACCTGTTGGTTATTTTAATTTTTCGATCGGGCGTAATCCCGAAGGGGATCTTTACGCATTTGCGGATTCTGAAAGTTACTGGGCCAAAAGCAGCTCAGCGAAAGACCCTTTATTTATTAAACCAGAGATACACAAACGTTTTATAGGTATTGAATCAGCTTTGGTGATTTTAGCGATTAATTTAGCTGCTGCGAGCGGTGTAAAAATGTATTTCGATCTTTCTCAGCTCAAACAGCCCCTTTATTGGGTTGAGGGGTCCCGAAAAACAGAGGTGAAGGTAATTGAAGATATCTCAAGAGAAAGCTTTATTAACGCACCTATTTTAATTCGACCGAGAGTAAGTGCTTTTCCTGAGACACTCGATATCGAAGGAGCTTTAACGAGGTTTTTGAGTCCTCGGATTGAATTAAACGACAATGAGAAGCGGATTTATTTTAAAGGGAAAGCTCCTCAGAATAAGCGGTTTTATCTTAGAAAGCTGCATCCGAAGCAGGATATTCATTTTATTGATGAGTGGCGCAAGAGTATCGAACGTGATGCCGAATGGCAAAGATTGCGGGAAACGATGGGTGGGGGTTATTTTGAGGAACTTCCTCACTACCATTCTTTGATTGGTTTGGATATCGGCTTAATATCAAAGGATGAAACAGGAAGGGAAAAGCTTGAAGGCTATGTAGGATTAAGGCCGTTTATGACGGGAGCAAGCCAAGGGATTCCTGTTTACCAGTTTGCCGTTCAGCAATTCGAACTTTACTACCGCAACATTGGGCGCAATGCGGAAGTTGAAGGAATAGCGGATCTTTTGCTTGATTTTGTGACCAAATTTATAGCGAGTGCCGCGGATTTTAAAGGCGATGGCATTACGCTCAATCCCGAAGGAACTCCAGGCGGCATCGCTTTGGCTCGTCGGAGAAGAATGGAAGAGTTGCCAAGTGGGTATTGGCTATTAACCCAGCAAAAAGTCGAAGAGCTCGCACCTTCCTTAGCAAATCGTTTCTTGGGCCGCCGTGCTGAGGTGCGTGCGGCAAACATGGATCTCCAACGAAGCCTTCTGTTCGAACCTGAGGAATACGTTCGTTACCGGAAAGTTAGAGAGTTTTTAAAAATGGGAGCAGCTAAGCTAGCACAACAAAGAGAAATTCCAGTTACTGTCACACAGGTCCGGAGCTACGAACACCCCATTAAAATTAAGCGGGAAAGGCCTTCCTTTAAATATGTAGAGGTGATTGCAAAACATGCTGGCGTCGACCCAGCTTCTATAGATAGAAGAATTATGACACAAAGGCTTTTAGAAATGGACGGTTTAGAGAACCGCTTACAATGGTTAAAGGCGCTCTTAGGAGAAGAAGTAAAAACTCTGATTCCAGACAATCCCTCGTCACGAGACATAGAGAATCTGGCGGTAAAAATTCATATTGATCCAGCTCATATTGATCGCAGTTTTCTGATTCAAAGACTTCAACAGGAAGAAAGTCTTAAAGTTCGCCTGCAGATCGTGAGGAAATTTTTGGGATTAACATCGAAAGATATGGAAAGAAGATTCGCGAAAGAATTTCCAGAAGGAATCCTCAGCGATTCTCAGATTCGATTTTATGAAACAAAAGTCACTACAAAGGAAAAGTCTGATTTTCTGCCGCTTGGACAGCTGGCGCGATATGTACATATTTTAAGTCAACTGGCCCAAATTACCCCGGATTATATTTTGTGGGGCAAAAGTTTGAAGGCGACATTATTAGAAACAACAGACTTCGTGCTTCGTTTAAGAAGCGCTCGAGAATTTTTAGGTGAGACTCGAAAGTCACTCGCGGAAAAAGGATGGATTCCGGAAGGTTATCGAAATCACAAATTAATTTATTTATTTGAACATCAGTCTGTCACACAACGTGTTCATCCGCCCTCAAGTTATGTGGAGGGTCTTGCCAAAGCCGGCGGAATTGATCCCGCTTTAATTGACCGTGATTTTCTCCGCCGCGCTTTATTGTCCGAACGTGACTATTCGAAACGTCTGGCTTTGATAAAGGGTTTCGTAAAAGGAGTTTTTGATTTTGGAACGAATGGTTTTATTTCTCAGCAGGAAGTTAAAGATATTTCTCGGCGAATCGGAATCGACCCCGCCTTAGTTGATCGGGATGTTCTTGTCGAGAGGCTCCATACAGAAAAGAAATTACCGATGAAACTCCGGAAATTACGAGCTTTTTTGGACGAGACTCGGCCGTCGCTTGCTGCAAAACTTGATGCCGGAGCAGGTCAGATCGAAAAATATGAAAGAGAGCCGTATGTAGGCCCGGCCCCGCGAAGACCGGGCGTCATTACTTATCATCAGTATGTCCGAGAACTTACCGATTTGGCTGGAGTAAATCCGGAACTGCTCTTCACCGAAGAGGTGAAGAAATATCTAGCGTGGATTGATTCGAAGCTAAACAATTTTGAATCATTCCTGCGGGATAAGGACCTGATACAGCCTTATTCATTTTATTTGGTTCACCAGATTCGGCGGTCCTTTCATCATCCTGATTTTGAAGACATTCGAAAATATGCAGCGAAGATCGGAACCATGAAAAAGAAACCAAATTTGGAAGAGAACACTGCCCTTCATGATTTGCGTGATTTGTGGGATGCCAGCAAAGCCGATCCGATCTTAAAAGTAAAATTACTTGAAACGCTCAAAGGGCTGGAGGACGAATTTAAGGAAGCGTTGAAACTGCAAAGCGCATTCGATTCTTCTGATTCGTTGACAGAGTATTTAATGGGACAAGTAAAACAGATAGTTGCTCTCAAGAAGGAAACTTTTTCCTTAGAAAATAAAGAAAATTTGAGACAGCAGGAAATGAACGAACGCATTTTCCAACATCAACTTGAACTCAGAAGGTTGATGGAAGATTTCGTTGTGACTAAGCAAACAAAACAAGTCCAGGAAATATTAGGCAGAGTGAATCAATTTGACAGTGTGTCACAACCCGAAATGGAAATTTTAACATTGAAGATTTATGAAGACATCCAACAGCTTCAGTTTCGTTCCCGCGCTGAGGTGCGGATGGAAAACCGAGAGACGAGAGGCGAAAGGACGAAGGAGGAAATTGTTTCGTTCCTCATCCCTCATCCGTCGTCTCTCTTAGATTCTCGCCGCGCTGAGGTGCGCGATGATTCGTTGAATATTGAATTGAAGAGCCAAGAGCAACAAGGCAGTTTAAATCGTAAAAATTTGGGATCTCAAGCTACAATCCATGAATTACAAACTGCTAGTAATGAACCGAGAACTTCACGTTCCGAACTTCGCTTTGTGCCTGCTCAAGGAGCAGTTTCAAGTTCACGAACCGATCAGATGGTCCGTGAATTAAGGCATAACGCTCAACCGGCGAATGTGTTTGTCAATGCGGAAGATTTTCAGCATTTATCGCTTGATCAAAAAAATGAATATCTTTACGCAGCGTTAACAAGCAAGGGACTTCGTATCATTGTTTATAATGAAAAAGGTCAGGTTCATGATCAAGAGCTTGATCAATTGCTTAAGCTCGATCATATTCATGTGAGGAGGACCCATCAAGATTTAAATCAAGCGCTTCTGGATTTTACAAGACCAAATACTCCCAATATTCATCTTTCAAAAACGATTCTCCCTTCAAAAGAGCTCATTCAAAACCTCAAGAATAAAGTTGCCTTCTTCAAACAAAAAGGAAATAAAAGCGGCACGCTTGCAGTTGCTTTACTTTGGGCTTTCTCGAATGCCCAAGAATTAACTTCTTCATGGGGCGTTCATCAAGGAAAAGATGGCCTCTGGACCGTCTCAGAAAATCTCATCGCTTCCATCCAAGAAAGCTATGACAGGAACCTTGCCTTTGCTTGGGCGGCTTAATCTTCAGAGGCGGTTTTAACTCCTCACCATTCCGCAATTTACACCTTATTGTTAATCCAACAAGTTTACTATCAATTGATAAGTTGATATAATTTTTATTCAACCAAAGCTTGCTCTTAAGAAACTACAAGGAGGTTGTTTTATGAATAAGATTACACGATCAAAAGTCTTCACATTGGTTCTCGCGTGTTTGTTTTCTATGAGTTCAGTCGCTTTTGCCAAAGAACATACCGGTTCAACGATGCCATCCGGTTTTGCTAAAGGAGAAAAGAAAGGATGGGGCGATGCCCAAGTTCCACCAGGCTGGAGCAAAGGAGAGAAGAAAGGCTGGCATGGCGCAAGTATTCCTCCTGGACTTGCCAAAAAAGACGTGAAGAAAACAAAAAAGAAAGTTAAAGACGAATCTGACAAATCCAGGAAGAAACTCATGAATAAGGAAGCTTAGTGATTCGTATTCAAAAAGTTGTTACTTTTTTAATTTTAACCTTTGCGATCAATTTAATTTTCTTCGCGGAAAATCATTCTGCTCAAGCTGAAATGGCGTTCGGAAAAGACAGGCAAAGTTATACCGTGATGCGCGCGGTTGATGGAGATACGCTTAAACTTCCGAATGGACAAAATCTAAGACTTGCGGGCGTCAATGCGCCGGAACTTCACAACATGCCCAAACTGACTCAAGAATCAAAACGGTTTAAAAAAGAAATTTGGGCTCATCGATTGGTTGGCGGAGATGCGCATAAAGCAGTGGGACGTTTCCTTATGGCGTCAAAAAATAAAATCGAAGTCGAACCAGATGTTGAAGCCTTTGACGCCGAAGAGAATTTGTTAGGTTATGTTTTTGTTCCGATCAATCAGCTTGAAAAAGGTGCGGTTCCTGATGGTGTGGTATTTTTTCAAGTGGAAAACCACTATGAAGTATTTTTGAATGCTTATCTTGTGAAAATGGGTTTGGCAGAAGTTTCACCAGATGGTGCGGGCCGTAAATATCATAATTTATTCCTGAAGCTACAAAAAGAAGCACAGGAAAATAAAAAAGGATTGTGGGTTTAGGTGATGGGATGAATTGCCCTGTTTGTCATGAAGCCATGATCGTTTTAGAGCATGATCAAGTTGAGATCGACCATTGTCTTTCTTGCAAAGGAAACTGGCTCGATCAAGGGGAGCTTGAGCTTATCCTCGAAGATTCTCAAGCGAAGCACAGCTTACTTTCTTCTTTTGGAGTTGATCCAAATTCGAAGGAGCGGAAAAGAAAATGTCCTATCTGCTCCAAGAAGATGGAAAAGGTGTTGTGTGGACCTAATCATACTGTTACGATTGACCGCTGTCCGAAACGGGACGGGCTTTGGTTTGATTTGGGCGAGCTGGATTGTGTGATCACAATGGAAGGATTTAATAAACATCCAAAGGTAGTTGATTGGCTTAAAGGAACGTTTGGAAAAACAGGAGGAAGAAATCAATGACGGTTCTATTGGTTGTCTTAGGCGTAGCAGCGTTTGTTATTTTGTTTGTGGTTGGGATTTATAATTCGCTTGTGGGACTCAAGAATCAAGTGAAAAACAGTTGGTCTCAAATTGAAGTTCAACTTAAGCGGAGGCATGATTTAATTCCTAATTTGATCGAATCGGTCAAAGGTTATATGCAGCATGAACGCCAAACGCTTGAAAGTCTCACGAAAGCAAGAGCTCAAGCCATGAGTGCGGAAGGGGTTGGCGAAAGAGCCAAAGCGGAAAACGCCTTGAGTGGTGCTATCGGAAAATTTTTGGTCTCCGTAGAGAATTATCCAGATCTTAAAGCCAATCAGAATTTTTTGGCTTTGCAGGAAGAGTTAAGTTCAACAGAAAATAGAATCGCTTTCGCGCGCCAGAACTACAATGACCAAACCCTCTCTTACAATAACAAAATTCAAATGTTTCCTTCGAATCTCATTGCGAACACCTTTCAATTTAAGATCGAAGAATTTTTCGAATTAGAGGATAAAACCGAAAAGGAAGTTCCTAAAGTTAATTTTTCTTAACCGCATATCATTGCTTCGCCGGACCAACCGTCCGGCACCGGAACACCAAGCGGCCGTCCGCCGCTCGACCAGCCGGCGTCGCTCCTCGCAATGACGTTTCAGAAATGTAACCATCATGTGGGAATTAATCCAGGAAAATAAACGAAAGTCCATTTTTCTATTTATCGGGATGGGGATGTGTCTTCTCCTGCTTGGATATTTGATCGGCGCTGCTTTTTTTCCTCCCGATGGTGCGATCTCTGGTGTTTCGATTGCTTTGATCCTTTGGTCCATTCTTTCTCTCATTAGTTTTTTTTCTGGAGATCAAATTCTTTTGGCGACAAGCGGTGCCAAAGAAATTTCCCGCGACGTTCATCCGCAGCTTTTCAATGTTGTCGAAGAAATGAAAATCGCAGCAGGTCTTAAAGCTGTGCCCAGAATTTACATTATGGATGAAGCTGCTCCAAACGCGTTTGCCACTGGAAGAGGCGCTGAAAAAAGTGCCATTGCTGTTACAACAGGTCTTCTTTCTCGCTTGAATCGGGATGAGCTTCAGGGAGTGATTGCTCATGAGACCTCACACATTCTCAATCGAGACGTGCTGTTTATGACCTTTGCTGGCGTATTGCTCGGTTGTATCGTTTTGATCTCAAATATGTTTTTTAGAGGGACTTATTATTCATCAGGTTCATCGCGAAGATACCGGAGCGGCAGTTCTCAAGGAGGAGGCGGAGCTCAAGCGCTGATTCTGGTTTTAGCAATTGTATGTGTTATTTTAGCTCCGATCGCTGCGCGATTGCTTTATTTTGCCATCTCGCGCAGAAGGGAATATTTAGCGGACGCTTCTGGCGCAAGATTGACGAGATATCCCGAAGGATTAGCCTGTGCTTTGGAGAAAATTTCTTCCACAGATGTTCCACTCGCTTCAGCTAATCGAGTGACAGCACCTATGTATATCGTAAATCCCTTTAAAGAAAAGAGCATGACTTTTTTAAGTTTGCTTAGCACCCATCCTCCCATTCAAGAAAGGATTAAAATTTTAAGAAGTATGAGTCAAGGTGCAAGTTACCTGAATTATCAAAAGGCTTTCCAAGCTGTGACGGGTCAATCATCTTCATTAATTCCACCCTCGGGACTTAAAGATCGGGAAGAAGTTTTAGTCAGGCAAGCTGCTTTGGAAAAACCCAAAACGCAAAGTGTGAAGGATCAAGCGCGAGAAACTGGAGATTTGACCAGAGCCGTTTATGATTATGCTTTTTTAACTTGCGTGTGCGGTCTCAAAATTAAAGTTCCGCCTGATTTTAAGAAACCTAAGATTGTATGTCCAAGATGTTGGCATGAGATGGACAATCCTTTTTTGAAGCCGAAGGCTTGAGTTGCAGAAAATCGTTTATTTCATTGGATACGCCATTGTCCGATTAATTGGAAGTGTCATAAACTTCCTTCCTTTTTCATTCGCACTTTTCCTAGCCCGCCCGATCGGATTTTTCATGTATGCGCTTTCTAAAAAACCGCGCACGAGAGCGCTGGAAAATCTTCGCGCAGCCTACGGGTCAGAAAAATCAGAAGCTGAAATAAAAGCGATTGCTCAAGGAGCTTTTCGCCATCTTACGGAATTTGGGATTGAATGGTTGCGAATGTCTCAGATTGCTAAGGACTCAGATCGATATTTAACTATTCATCATGTGGATCGAATCCATGCTGCACTTCAGGAACGTAGAGGAGTGATGATCCTTGTTTCCCACAATGGAAATTGGGAAATTATGGCGTTGATTGGCGGCTTGTTGATCGCAAAACCTGTGGGAGCATCAGTCTATGCATTGGCGCGGCCCATTAAAAATCCATACCTTTACAAATATGCGCTTCGCCTGCGTGAACTTACAGGCCTTAAGAGTATTGATAAACTTGGAGGCGTTCGGGAAACTTTCGCGCGCCTTAAAGAAAATGGAATCGTTTCCATTTTGGTGGACCAAAGAGTGAGCGAAGGAGACATCGAAACAAATTTTTTTGGCCGCCCAGCGCTTACGACAGGTCTTCCTGCAATTGCTGCACTTCGTCTCGGCACCCCCATTTTTTTTGCTTTTCTTCACAGAACTCAAGACTTACGCTATGTTTTGGATGTGGAGGGACCGGTATCCATTGAAACCACTGGAAACGTAAGGCATGACATTGAAGTCACCACTCAAAAATTTAACGATCGGATTGAAGTTGAAATCCGAAAAGATCCTCGACGTTGGCTTTGGATGCACAATCGCTGGCGGCCTCAACACGGGTCGAAAGATTCAAAGAAACAAAAAATGGTGGCACCTCAATAAAAATAAAGAAATGAGATCGGTGCTGTACTGACTTTCATTAAAATAAACAAATCGGAAGTCAGTACTGTCCCTGAGCTTACCAATAAAATTTTCAATTGTAGCTCAGGGGCTGTCATGACTATCGATAGAAATTCATAGGAAAGTCATGGCGGCGAGAGGAATCGGCGCCTTCCGCTTTGCTTCAGGTCGGCCACTCGCTCCGCAAGCAAGATGCTCTTCCAAAGGTCGCATCTGCGGAGCTCACTTCGATTCCTCCGGTTGTCATTTTTCTTTTCAGAGGAAAAGAAAAATGGCGGCACTGACTATCATTAAAAACTTCAGCGTCCATTATATTGGAAGTCAGTACTGTCATTGTCTTCAATAGAAAATCTATAGGATGACAATGGCGGCGAGAGGAATCGAACCTCTGACCCAGGGCTTATGAGTCCCTTGCTCTACCAACTGAGCTACGCCGCCTTGAGGGGTTGCAAAAGCATAAAATTGTAGCTTATCCTTATAGATCCGCAAGAATTTTTATGATTCATCAAGTGCGACGAGTGCTTGTGATATGCCCTGCGTAACTTTCTGCATGAAGTCCAAATTGAGCGTTTCGGTCGTATCCGTTGGACCATGATAATGCGGATTTCGATAAAATGAAGTATCCGTAATCAGTAAAGCGGGATAACCCACATCCCAAAATGGTGAGTGATCGCTCCAACGCACCGGCGGAAGCAAAGCTCCATTGAAAGGTATCAAGAGCGATTCGACGGGAAGATTTTTAATTTCTTTCATCCTTGTTTTGAACATTCTTAAAAGTTTCCAAGAACGGAAATTTCCAACAAGCCCAATGAAATTTCCGACTTGGGGGTAAAATAATCCAAATCCCGGAGGCATTTTTTGACTTCTCGGTTGGTTAGTTACATAACCGACCATCTCAAGTGAAATCATTCCGCGAACTTTGACTTTTTCTTTTTTTAATTTTTCCGCGTAAGCTGTAGAGCCGATCATATACCACTCCTCCAAATTGAATCCAACGAATTCGATCGTATGATTCCATTGTCGATCTGCTAAAATTCTGGCAAGCTCAAGCATTGAAACAACACCGCTTGCATTATCATCGGCACCAGGCGAACCTGGCACAGAATCGAAATGAGCTCCGATGATAATTCTGTCATCCGATTTCCCTCCTTTTTTCCGGGCGATGATATTTTGAAACGTTTCACCATTAAATGGAAAAAGATCAAGCTCGACTTGATAACCAAGACCTTGGAATGTTTTCCTGATGTAATGGCCGACGTCTGCTAGATGTTGGTGGCTTGTTACCGGAGTTCGTTCTCCAACGATGTGTCTGAAATGCATTTGAATGAATTTCTGATCCGGTTCTTTCATTTGTGCCAGGCCTTGAGTAGGTAAAAAGATAACCGTTACTAAAAGCGTCATTGCGAGTCTGCCGAAGGCAGACGTGGCAATCTCTGAACTTTTGGATTGCTTCGGCCTTGCTTGGCACTGCCTCGCAATGACGATCCACATTAAACTAATTTTATACCATGTTTGAGACGAGAAAGGAATCAGAGGATATGGTGAGCAATGTTATAATACACGCCATGATCCAGGAACAATTTTTAAAAACCATTCAAAAATTTCACATGATTGAAAAAAGTGAAACCATTTTGGTGGCTGTTTCGGGGGGCTCTGATTCGGTGACGTTGCTTCACTTACTTCTTGAACTCAAGAAACTATGGAAATTGAAGCTCAGCATTCTACATGTGAATCACAAATTGCGGGGAAAAGCTTCGGATCAGGATGAAGCATTTGTCCGAAAACTGGCACGCCGCTTTGAGATTCCTATTTTTGTAGCACGCGTTCAAGTAAAACGAAAAGCCAAGGAAGAAAAAATCTCACTTGAAGAAGCAGCGCGCGAAGCTCGTTATCGGTTTTTTGAAAAGACTGCGGAAGTAGAACGCGCACAAAAAATTGCAACAGCCCACACGCAAGATGATCAAGCAGAAACCGTTTTGATGCGCATCATTAATGGAACGGGACTCCAAGGGCTTCAAGCCATCCGGCCCAAAAGAAAGTTAAACGGTACTTATATCATTCGTCCTTTGATTGAGATTCCCCGCGAGCAAATCTGCGAGTTTGTAAAAGCCAATTCAATCCGTTTCCGGGAAGATGCTACGAACCGCTCGCTTCAATTTTTAAGAAACCGAATTCGTTTAAAACTCATTCCTTTTTTGGAACGGTCTTTCAATCCACAAGTGAAAAAAGCGTTGGCACGGCTCCCTCATCTTTTGGATGTGGATCTCGCATTTCTAGATGAAACCGCCGAGACTTTTTACAAACGTCTTGCAAATCGCAAACGCCCTGATGGGATTTTCTTTCCAAAGCAATCGTTTTTACAATTGAGACCTTCTATTCAATATCGTTTGATCAATCGCGCTCTTCGTGACCTGGGAGGAGCAGCAGCCTCGGAGAAGATTTCCAAATCTTCCCGAGCAGTATTTGGGGCAAAGGCCCCAAATGAACTTGATTTTAATCATTGGAGTTTATTTCTAAATCATTTGGTGACGGACGAACCTTTTCAGCTCCAATTGCCCAAAGGGCTTTTTGCCTCTGTTTCAAAAGATGCGGTTTGCATTCGGAAAGCCAAGGGAACAGCATCTTCTTTTTCTTATCCGCTTTCGTTAGGGGAGTTGGTCTATGTTCCTGAGATTGATACAACGCTTTCCTGCGAGTTGCTTAGCGAAAAACCGAAGGTGGTGCGGAAAACGGATAAACGTTTTGATATATTTGATGGTTCAAAACTTTCTTTTCCTCTCATCATTCGGAATCGAAAACCTGGAGATCGCTTTCAACCGCTCGGGCAAAAAAACGCGCTCAAATTGAAGGGTTTTTTGATTAATAAACGGATTCCAGTTGAAGAACGCGATCATTTACCTCTTGTTTTATCTGAAAATGCTATTGCATGGGTAGGTGGGGTAGCCATGGCAGAGCCATTCAAGATTAGTCCTCGTACGAAGCAATTTGTCAAGATTTCCTTATCTTCGGGCAACCAAGTTTAACTTTAATCTACACAAAAGGTTACAAATTGCTTGCCCCTCTTTCTCTTTACTGTTAAAATTACCGACTATGGAAAATCCAGATTCAGGGCCAAAAAAGACTAATTTTAAAGAAGGCTCTCCAAGCGGGAAACCGCCCTTTCCAAAGCGGCCGGCCCAACCGCCGAAGGGGCCAGATTCAGAACGCCGCCGCCTTATTGCTTTTTTGGTAGTTCCTCTTATTTTTTTCGTTTTGCTCCAGATTTTTGTTCTCCCCAAGATGGAGATGAAACAACTTTCTTACAGCACCTTCTATGAAATGCTTTCTAATAATCATGCAAGCGGTGAAATTGAATCAGCCGAGTTGGTTGAAAATACAGTTCGTGGAAAGCTTAAAGACGGCTCGTATTTTCAAGTCAATATACCGCTAAACGATTTGGAACTTATCCCACTTCTTCGAAGAAACGTTACGAACTTTAACGTTAATCCACCCCAGGTATTTTGGCGTAATCTCATTTATTCCGTTCTTCCAGTTCTGCTTCTCATTGGATTTTTTTGGTTTTTTGTTTATCGAGGCGTTCAACAAGGGGGCGGTAAAATTTTCTCATTTGGGAAATCGCGCGCGAAATTGTCAGGTGATCGAGAGCGAATTACGTTTAAAGATGTTGCGGGAGTTGATGAAGCCAAAGAAGAGCTTCAGGAAATTATCGAATTTTTGAAAGATCCGAGTAAATTTACGAAACTGGGCGGGAAAATTCCGAAGGGTGTACTGTTGCTCGGACCTCCGGGAACTGGAAAAACGCTTTTAGCCAAAGCAGTGGCGGGTGAAGCGAGTGTTCCATTTTATTCCATCAGCGGATCCGATTTCGTTGAGATGTTTGTTGGTGTTGGCGCTGCGCGCGTCCGTGATTTATTCGAACAAGGAAAACGTGCTGCCAAAACAAGCGGTCGCGGGGCCATTATCTTCATTGATGAAATTGATGCGGTGGGACGTCAGCGTTTTGCAGGAATCGGCGGCGGCCATGATGAACGGGAACAAACACTTAATGCTCTTCTCGTAGAAATGGATGGTTTCGATACTCAAGTCGGCGTTATTTTAATTGGGGCTACCAATCGGCCTGATGTGCTCGATCCGGCACTGCTTCGTCCTGGACGGTTTGATCGGCAGATTGTGGTGGACCGACCGGACATGAAAGGTCGCGAAGAGATTTTAAGGATTCATACGAGGAATGTGAAGCTTGCGAAAGAGGCGGATCTTTTGAAACTCGCCCGCCAAACGCCTGGTTTTTCCGGTGCTGATCTTGCCAATTTGGTGAATGAAGCAGCACTCCTCGCCGCTCGTTATAGCAAAACTGAAGTGAGTCAGTCTGAACTCGAGGCTTCCATCGAGCGTGTCATGGCAGGACCTGAACGAAAATCGCGCGTTATTTCCAAAGAGGAAAAAGAAATCGTAGCCGTTCATGAATCAGGCCACGCTTTGTTGACTTTGCTTGTGATGGGAGCAACGGATCAACTGCACAAAGTTTCGATTATTCCGCGCGGCCATGCCGCGCTTGGCTATACCCTTCACCTTCCTTTGGAGGACCGTTACTTAGTTCGTGAGAGAGAACTCTTGGACAAAATTACAGTGCTCCTTGGCGGACGGGTAGCGGAAGAGCTAATTTTTAAACAAATTACGACAGGAGCGCACAACGATCTTGAGGTAGCTACGAATTATGCGCAGCGGATGGTTTGCGAATACGGAATGAGCAAACGGCTCGGTCATCTCACTTTTGGGAGAAAAGATCACGAGGTATTTTTGGGCCGGGATCTCATGCGTGAAAAGGATTATTCGGAAAGTACCGCGGTGGCGATTGATGAGGAAGTTCGTCGAATTGTGGATGAGTGCTATCAGCGTGCCAAGATAATTCTCGAAAAGAATTTGGATAAGCTTAAGAAACTTTCCGATAAGCTTCTGGAAAAAGAAGTGCTTGCAAGCGAAGAAGTAAAAGAACTCGTTGGGCTGAACAACATTCCCAAAACGGTTCAGTCCAAAGAATTAAATCCAAAAGTTCAGCCATGACTTACTGATAGATATTCATAGGTTGTCATGACAGTCCCAGCGACAGCATTAAAGTTCAATTCTCATCTCAGAGTAGCGCTGGGGCAGCCATGACTTACCGATAAAAATTTACAGGTT
>Ga0209515_10000486_pt1 | contig 71965 bp, 73 predicted proteins | sample Subgroupgradi54m_FD_187454 | JGI IMG/M metagenome (GOLD analysis project Ga0209515, IMG submission 187454) | Subsurface groundwater microbial communities from S. Glens Falls, New York, USA - GMW60B uncontaminated upgradient, 5.4 m (SPAdes)... ...
CCGCGAATCGCAATTTTTATTACAAAGATACGACTGCGGGAACTTACACGCTTACTGCGAAAGTGGCGCTTAAGCCCGAATCGGAAAGTCGTTCTTGCACTGTGTGGCCAGTAGCCGAGTGGCCGTCAGGTTTTAGCGCGACACAGAGTATTGTTGTGGGGAGCGGAAGCACCCCATCTGCGTCTACAGACATTGCGTCTACTACCTCAAGTACCACGGCGCCGGCAACGGCGACCGAAGAGGTTTCTACGACGCCATCACCCGCGCCTCCGCCACCTTCCGGTGGGTCAGCGACCTGGACCTATAAACCGCAAATTTTTGTAAGCTCACTCGTTCCTGCGTGCGGAGTTGCGGGAGCCCCTGTTACGGTAGATGCCTTTGCGGTTGGACTCAAGAAAGAGCCATTGCCGAGCGCTCGCTATCTCTGGAGCTTTGGTGATGGCGGTACAAGCGAAGGGAAGAAGGTGACGCACATCTATCACTACCCGGCGACCTACACGGTTTTAGTGGACGCCGCGTCAGGTGAGTGGAGCGCGACCGATCGGAAGGAAATCGTGATTGTCGCGCCCGAACTTACCATTCCCCGCATCAAGGAGGGGACGGATGGATTTATTGAAATCCAGAACAACGGGACGGGGGAGATAGATCTTTCGCTCTGGCTCCTCCGTACGTCTTCCGGTGTCTTTCTTATTCCGCAAGGCACGCTTCTCGGCGCACGGAAAAGCATTCCGTTTCCCGCAGAAATTACAAAACTCTTAGCGGATGCTGAAGGCACGGCGCTCCTGTATCCCAATGGAAACACCGTGGTTACCTACACGGCGAAACAGGAAGTAACCTCGGAGGTGGTATCTGTATCTCCACCGGTAAGAAGGGAAGAGCCCTTACCCATGGTTTCTGCTTCTGAAACGAGTTCGCTCCCAAAAGCGGTTTCAGATCCCGCTTCCGAAAGGCTAGGAAAAGAGAAGATATCTGCTACCGTGGTTGCCTCTAGTACGCAGCTTCTTGGTGCAGTCGGCGCAACCACACAAGGGGGGAGTAGTATATGGTTCTCTCTCACCGCGCTCCTTGTCACGTTGTCTATCCTTGGGTATGTTGCTATGCTTCGTCCGAAAGAGGAGATGAGCAAAGCGGACGAATTACGAATCGAAGCGGAGACGTACGACCTCATAGAATGAGGAAACTCTAAATCCGAATATCGAAACTCTAAACAAAATCTAAAACACAAATTCTAAACAAGAACCGTTTCCATTTTGGATTTTTGGCATTTGAATTTGTTTAGATTTTAGGATTTCGTTTTTCGATTTTTCGAACCTTCGCACATAACATTTGAGTCATAATGCATACAATGAGAATTCTCATATTTAGCACCGCCTACCTGCCGTTTGTCGGAGGTGCGGAACTTGCGATTAAAGAGATAACGGAACGATTGCCGGGCATCTCGTTCTCACTTATTACCGCGCGTTTTAAACGTGATGTACCCGCACACGAACGAGTCGGGAATGTGGAGGTGTATCGCGTCGGGTTTGGAACTCGATTTGATAAGTGGCTCCTGCCGTGGCTCGGGCTCCGCAAGGCAAAACAGCTTGAACAGGCCGAGCACTTTGACGTGCTCTGGTCTATGATGGCGAGTCAGGCGAGTATTTCGGCAACGTGGTTTAAGGAACTGCACCAGGACAAAAAACTCGTGCTCACGCTTCAGGAAGGAGACGAAGAGGCGCACCTTAAACGTTATGTCTTCGGTAACGAATTTTTCTATCAGCTTTTTATTCACTCGTGGCACGTGGGGGTTTTTAAACAGGCAAATGTGATTACCGCTATCAGTAATTATCTGGCGGACAGAGCGCGAAAGAACAGCTCGGCAGAGGTGGAAGTGATACCCAACGGCGTCAATGTCGCCAAATTCGAATATCGAATATCGAATATCGAAAAAGAAGAAATAAGAAAAAAATTAGGAATAAGTAAAGAGGATAAAGTCGTTATTACTACTTCAAGATTGGTGGAGAAGAATGGGGTGGGGGATTTGATAGACGCGATGCAGTACCTTCCCGAGAATGTAAGACTTTTAATTATTGGAACCGGTGACCTTGAGTCTAACTTAAAACTTAAAACTTCTAGCTTAAAACTTTCAAACCGTATTCGGTTTGTGGGGTTTGTACCAAACGAACAGTTGCCAAACTATCTTCACGTTGTGGACGTCTTTTGTCGTCCGTCACTCTCCGAAGGCTTGGGTATTTCATTTCTTGAGGCAATGGCTTCAGGACTTCCGGTCGTTGCTACTCCTGTGGGAGGTATTCCGGATTTCCTCACGGACGGCGAAACAGGGTTTTTTTGCGAAGTACAGAATCCTAAGAGTATTGCCGAAAAGGTACAAAAGCTTTTGTCGGATAGTGAACTCCGTACCCGCGTCACCGCAAACGCCTCCAAAATGGTCAGGGAGAAGTATGGGTGGGAGGAGGTTGCGAATAAAATGAAGAAAGTATTTGAAATGTAATTCACTGGAGGTATACTATAGAGACCATGACAAAGAAGATGACAATTGAAGACCTCGCCGTTATTACCGCCAATGGATTTAGGGGCGTTGATAAGCGTTTTGAGAGTATGGAAGCTCGCATTGATGGGCTTGAGACGGGAATTAACAAAAGGTTGGACCGGATTGAAAATCTACTCTTGCAAGACCACCTCAATCGTATTGAACGGCTTGAAGACACGGTGCTACGTCTAAAGGTTAAAGCAGGAATAAGATAATGTTGCAAAAAGGGAGCAAGTCCTATAGCCTATGAATATGCAGAAGTTTCAGACAGTAAACGTGGTCCCGCCGACAACCGCCCTCTAATCGGGTTGGTCCTTTCTTCGTACTTTACACTTAGAAAACCGCCCCGATTACGGGGGCGGTTTTTTGTCGAAAAATTCTAGGGTCAGCTTTTATTTACGGCCGTAAATAAAAGCTGACCTTTAGGAATCGTATTGGTGTCGGTGCGTCACCGTGTGATGCTTCGACTTCAGAACGAGTGTTCTGCCGCAATCGTTCTTTCCTTGGCTCTTTTACACATAAATATATGACTATTCAAGAAATCATTGTTATCAAGGTTGGCACGGATGTTCTCAAGGACGTTCTTGCCTTCATCGTCATCGCACGGCAAGTCGCACAGCTTAAAAAACGTGGCTATGGGGTCATCTTGGTGTCCTCCGGTGGCGTAAGTGTTGGAGGTATCCGCGTTTCGGTACTCGGTGGAAACTCTGAAAATTACCCTAAACGTATTCGCGCCAGCATCGGCGCGAGACATCTCCTAAACCAGTGGGGAGAGGCGCTCGCACTTTGCGGAATGGATGTAGCGCAGTGTTACCTCACCTATGGGAACCTCCGTCTTCGTGGAGAGAAGGAAAGTATTCGGTCCGCCCTTCGTCGTCTCGCCTTTGACTCATTTATTATTCCACTTGTTAACGAAAACGACATTGTCTCGGGCGTGGAGATAGCGAAAATGAAAAAAGGGCTTGGTGACAACGACCGGCTCGCGCGGATTATCGCATGTTTGGTGGATGTGTACGCGATTGTGTTTGTGACAGCGAAAGGTGGTGTGTACAACGCAAATCCGGATAGAGATGAGCACGCCGAGCTTCTCTCTTCTGTCAGCGGAAAACAGCGGTATCGGCGCACCAAAAAGAACTCTGGCTCATCACAGAACGGCACCGGAGGCATCTGTTCTAAAGTGAACCAGGCATCTATTTGCGCGCGGAAAGGAATCCGGGCGGGAATTATCGGCTTCCAGGACATTCTCCCGTTCTTTGAGGGCAAAGTCGTCGGCACGACGATAGTGATATGAATTGTTGCAGACAAGGGCTGTCCTAACGGATAGCCCTTCTTTTTTGTTGTATGATTACCGTATGAAAATCCTTATAGCTACAGGCATATACCCACCCGACATCGGCGGGCCGGCGCAGTACGCGCGGGGTGTGGAGGAGGCATGGAAAAAAGAGGGGCACCAGGTAAAGGTGCTTGCGTTTAGATTTGAGCGGAAACTACCGACAGGGATTAGACATCTCTATTATTTTTTTCGCGTACTATTTTCGCTTTGGGGAGTTAATTTTGTGTTCTCTCCCGATACGTTCAGTGCAGCACTTCCCGCACTGCTTGCCTGTAAACTCTTCGGCAAGAAACTGGTCATTCGAACCGGTGGGGACTTCCTGTGGGAGCAGTATGTGGAACGAACAGGGGATTTGGTTTTGCTCAAAGATTTTTACAACAATACGAACTACGAACAAGGTACGAAAGTACGAAACACGCCAAGATTAAGGAAGTTGAATAGGAAAGAACGAGTTATATTCGCACTTGTTCGTTTTATATTTCGATATGCCGATGCCGTCATCTTCAGCACCGCGTGGCAACGAGATATTTTTGAGAAGCCATACATCCTTAAGCTGAAGAAGTGTTTCATTGTGGAAAATTATTTTGGTCAAAGAGAAAAATCCCTCCTGCCGCTCCCACCACCCCGTCTCGGGGACTCGACACCCCTCCTCAGGCAGGAGGGGCAGGCAGTGCTCCCTTTACAAAGGGAGAATAGGATTTTTGTAGGCGGGACGCGTCCACTGAAGTGGAAAAACATACCGCGTGTGCAGAAAGCGTTTGCAATGGTGCAGAAAAAAGGTCTGCCGGTTTCTCTTCAGCTTCAAACCGGAAGTCACGGGAAGTTTCTGATGGATATTGAGTCTAGTTACGCCGTTATCCTTGCTTCGCTCGGAGATATTTCCCCCAACACCGTTCTTGACGCCATTCGTTTTGGCAAGCCATTCATTCTTACCCGCGAGACGGGACTCTATGAAAAGCTCAAAGACATTGGACTCTTCGTGGACCCTGCAGACGTGAGCGACATCGCGGAGAAAATTGAATGGCTGTCGGATGAGCGCAATTACGAGGCACAGTGCGCAAAAATAAAGGCGTTTACTTTCACCCACAGCTACGAGCAAATTGCAGACGAAATCCTTACCCGTGCACTGGCTAGCGGTGTGGCTATTGACTAGATATTGATTTTAGTGTATAAGTAACCTCAAATTGTTCATTGAAAGGGGCTTTTCGCCATAGCTAAAAGTTCCTCAATTTTATGAGGGATTTCTGGCTATGGCGACGAGAATCAGCCTTACCTACAACAAATCAAACTATCGCTAGGGATAGTGCAGAATAGGAAATACCTATGAGCAATGACGGAACGTGGAATCAGGCCACACATACCCTGACGCTGATCGGACAGCAAAATCCGACATCGGAACATCTCAAAGCACTTCACGATGGAGCCATCACCGACTTGGTGCAGGCCATCATGAATGGGACCTTACCCGCGCGCGATGATGTCCGCAAGTTCTATGGCATGGATTCGCTCCATGCTGAAACTGTGGGAGCTCTTCCAGCTCCGCTCGCCTCCCTCACTGCCCACACCGGCATTCTGACGGTGGATTACGGTCAAACCCTTGAGCAGATGGTCGCCGCCGGTCACTACGGCAAGGATGGCAAAAACTGGAACAAGGACATCACTGCCGAACGGTTCCCGATCGTGGGTACTGGCGTCGCGGAGTTTGAGTGCAAACTCTTTGACTTCGGTCGTGATATTTCCTCCGAAGACGCGGTGAAAGCTATCCAGGTCGACGACCCGACTAATCCTTGGAAGCCAGCTAGGACCGAACACACCTTGGCTTACGGAGCGCAATTCCCCGATGAGCAGAGAAAGAACCCGATTATTGGTTTGGGCTCCGGCACCCGGGTGCGCGGCTTTCGGAGCGTGCTCGCGCTCCTCGCGGACGGCGGCCGCTACCTTGGCCTCTACTACTCGGATGACGGCTGGAATGCCCTCTACCGCTTCCTTGCGGTGCGCCCTGTCCCTAAGACCTCGGTCGCTTGATTCTCGGCAAGCCTGCGCTTTGCCCCTTGGAATCTTGGGCACTTGGTTCGAACCTCGCGTTGTACACAAAGTTGTGTCGCGCGAGGTTTTATTTTTATATATACTGTGAACGACAAATGAAAAATCTAAGGTCAAGGCTTTAGGTAATTTGTCCGCAACCCTTGGAACGAGAGTCCGGACGGTCAAGGCTTTCCGGAGGGTGTTTCAAGGATTGACTTAAAAAATCAGAGACAGTTGGTGCGAAAAGCTATGTGATAGAGTAAGGTCACGAATACGATACAGTCCCTGCGAAGCCATCGGGGGACAGTGGCACAGACGGCTTTTCGCACAAGGCTCCGACACCCAGGTGAACGGCTATCGGAGCGTGCTCGAACTCAACGCGGACGACGACCGCAACCTTGACCTCAACAACTCGGATGACGACTGGAATGCCAACTACCGCTTCCTTGCGGTGCGCCACTATCAGTGTTTCTCTCCCGACGGTATCGTCGGGAGAGTTTTGCTTAAGAGTTGCCGTTTCCAACCACCGAGCATCTTTCCAATTTCCGCAAATTTTTCGGCAAGGACGGCGTACTTCTTGTTATCGAGTGCCTTGATTTCCCAGGCCAGTTGCAAAAGCAGTTTAATCAAATCAACCTTTGAAATACTTTTGTTTAGTAGCAGTTGTTTTTCGGTTGTGTGGGTATAGCTTGCAAGAAATGCATATTCTATCGCCTCAAGAAAGAGAACATCAATTTTCGAGCCGATGGTGAAACGATTTGCTTTCGGAAAATGTTGCAGGTATTCCTGCCAAAGGTTATAGGTGTCTTTTAATTTTAGAACAATAGGGATAAGCCGTTGGGGGGGGGGCTTGATAAGTTGGTTTTTGTTTCAATCATAATGTACAACACTATCATTTCCGTAGAAAATTTGCTTGGAGCGTGGAAAGAGTTTCTGAAAGGGAAGCGCGGAAAGAAAGACGTGCAGGAATTTCAGTATAGGCTGTCGGACAATGTTCTGGCGCTTCATCAAGATTTAAAGGATAAGACCTACATTCACGGCGGGTACCACGCATTCAATATTTCCGACCCGAAGCCGAGAAATATTCACAAAGCAACGGTAAAAGACAGGTTTCTTCACCATGCGATATATCGTCAGCTCTACTCATTCTTCGACCAGACTTTTATTTATGACTCGTATTCATGTCGCAAGCTTCGAGGGACACATAAGGCGTTGAAACGGTTTAGAGATTTTGCGTATAAGGTAAGCCGAAACCATACGGAAACGTTGTGGGTCCTGAAGTGTGACGTCCGCAGATTTTTCGCTTCCATTGACCAAAGAATCCTCATCAACACTATGCAAAGATATATCACAAACCAAGATACCCTCTGGCTTATCCAGCAAGTGACGCAAAGTTTTCAAAGTACGAGTGTTGGGAAGGGGATGCCACTTGGTAATCTCACCTCACAGCTGTTGGTGAACGTGTATATGAACGAGTTTGACCAATTTGTAAAGCACACACTCAAAGCGGAATACTACATTCGTTACGCGGATGATTTTGTTATTTTGAATAGAGACAGGGAGTGGCTCTTTGAGATTTTGACAGAAATTGAAACATTTCTGGAAGAGAAATTAAAGCTGAAGCTTCATCCGGATAAAGTGAGTATCAAGACGTTTTCAGCAGGTGTGGATTTTCTCGGCCGGGTGCATTTTTCTGACCATCGGGTTTTACGGACGAGTACGAAGCGAAGAATGTTCAAGCGACTGGAGGAGAAGCCATCAAAAGAGAGAACAGCATCGTATCTCGGGTTGCTACAGCACGGAAATACCCACGTGCTACAAAAGCAGGTTGAAGCGAGTTATAGTTAGACGATGCGTATTTTGATGCTAAGCCTGGACAAGGCGATTTTGGAAAAGGGTTCTGCTGTGCAGGCACGGCTTTTGGCGCTCGCTGAAAAGGTGGGGGAAATAACCGTACTGGTACCGGCAGGGAAAGATGGAGTGCAAAAGCTTTCGGAACACCTCACCGTATATGCGGTTGGGGGGAATAAGATTTTACAGCTATGGAAGATGTGGAGAATGGGGCAGACATTGCTTGCTCCCACCACCCCGCCTCGCGGACTCGGCACCCCTCCTCAGGCAGGAGGGGGGGCAGAAAAGAGGTTTGACCTAATTACGGTTCAGGACGCGTATTTTCTCGGGTTTCTTGCGGTAGAGCTTGGAAAGAAATTTTCCGTGCCGGTTGAGGTGCAGATTCACGGGTTTGAGAAACGGGTGGGCGGACGAGCGCGTCTTGCAAGCTTTGTACTTTCAAACGCCACGAAAATACGAGTGGTAAGCGAAAGACTACGAAAAGAGTTGGAAGTTTTAAGTTCTAAGTTAGCAGGTAAAATCTATGTTTTGCCTGTGTATACGCAAATAGAAACACCGACGCACTCTGCTAAGCGTAAGACCGTTCCGTATCCGTTCACCTTTCTCACCTTAGGGCGACTCGTGCCCGTAAAGAATATCGGATTGCAGATTCGAGCGTTTGCGAAGCTAGTAGAAAAGGTGCCGCATGTGCGACTGAGGATTGTGGGAGATGGACCGCTTTTGGATAGTTTGAAGTTTGAAGTTGTAAGTTTGAAGTTGGAAGATAAAATCATTTTTGAAGGGGAGCAGAAAGAGGTGGGGAAGTACTATGAAGAAGCCGATGCGTTTTTGCTGACCTCGGATTATGAGGGGTGGGGGAGAGTGGTACTAGAAGCGGCGGCATATCATCTTCCCCTCATTATGACCGACGTGGGTCTCGCGCAGGAAGTTATCGTCAACGAAGAAAGTGGACTTATTATTCCGGTGGGTGATGAAGAGGAGCTCCTGCGTGCGATGAAGGATTTGTTGGACAAACCGGAGCTTCGGGAACGGCTCGGAGAAGCGGCATTCCAGGCTTTCAAGAAGCTACCCAGCCAAGAGGAACATATACAAAAACAGGTCGAAGAATGGCAAAAAATCATAAATAGAAAATAGATACGGCCGTACCTATTTTCTTGAGGTGTGAACTTAAGCAATAACATGCTATAGCATGTTATTGCTAAATGGGGTAGGTGGTTTTGGGAAAGATAGGAAACAAAAGAAAAACGCGACCGGGGTGCGGTCGCGCATGAAGTTTTGATGTGGGGTAGGTGTTTTTACCCGAGACGGTAGTATACGGCTATCGTAGCCGCTACTTCAATAAAGAAAGCGACGAACCACCACCAGCTCCGCCAAAAGAGTCGTCGGTATTTCGTGTTGTCATTTTCATCGCCTGTGCATGCGTAGCGAGCCGCCGCCAGCATGGCGTCGCAATGATTTGCGTAGTGCCTTTGCAAAATCAAGAGAGCTGCAACTACCATGAGTGGAAGAAAGATTTTCATTCAACGCCAGATTATATTTCCGTTTTCGTCTCGAAGGTTAAAAAGTGGCCCCCAGACAAATGTGTAAAACACGGCGCAGATAAACAGAAAGACCTCTGCACCCGTCAGGCCGAGAAAAAGAGTGCTCCACACGGGCCAAACCCGCAACCCCGACGCCTCCAGGGACCTTTCTTCAGGTGCACACACCACGACCAACGCACCTAAGAGTGCAATTAGGGCGAGAAATGCCTGCACAAGCACTATCCTAACAACTGTTATTGGTTTCATAATTTTTCGTCTTTCATTAGACTTGTCAATGCATCAAAAACATTCTCGTATCCAACGAGCTCGTGATGATGACTATCCAAAAGCAAAATAGCATACATATTGGAATTAGTCAACACTTAGAATGACTTGGTTTCGAGTTACAATATGGGCCACTCTATATCACCATCACCCCTCAATCCCCTCCTTGGAAAGGAGGGGAGGAGAAGCTTTTCCACTTACCAAGAAAGTAAAGAAAAAGATGAAAAAGACAGCTACAAAAACAAAGCCTCTTATCGGATTCATCGGGCAAGGTTTCATCGGCAAGAACTATGCCGATGATTTTGAGCACCGAGGATACCGTGTCGTACGCTACGCTATGGAAGAGCCGTATCGAGGAAACAAGGAGAAAATAAAAGAGTGTGACATTGTCTTTATTGCGGTACCGACACCCTCCACTCCCGAAGGTTTTGATTATTCTATTGTTGCGAGCGTGCTTTCGCTTGTAGGAAAAGGAAAGACGGCAGTCATAAAATCTACCATCCTTCCCGGAACAACCGAAGGGTTACAGAAAGAATACCCTGGTATCTTTGTGATGCACTCGCCGGAGTTCCTACGCGAAAAGACCGCTGCAGAAGATGCGGCACATCCGAATCGAAATATCGTCGGGATTCCTGTGGATACTGCGGACTATCGCGCGCGAGCGAAGCAAATACTCTCGGTGCTTCCCAAGGCGCCGTTTGAGCGAATTATGCATGTGCGAGACGCGGAGCTCGTCAAATACGGAAGCAACTGCTTTTTGTATTTTAAGGTTATCTTCGCCAACCTTCTGTACGACCTTGCAGGCGCGACGGGCGCAAACTTCGAGAACGTACGGGACGCTGTGTCGGCTGACCCTCGTATAGGAGCTTCCCATATGGAGCCGATACATCCGAGTGGTCACACTCCAGGTAAAGTCGGCCGTGGTGCCGGAGGGCATTGTTTTATCAAAGACTTCGCCGCATTTTCCACGCTCTATACGCAGGCACTTTCCGACCCGCACGGGGTGAAGGTACTTGAAGCACTTCGTGACAAAAACAACGACCTTCTGCGTACCAGCGGAAAAGACCTGGACCTCCTTCTCGGAGTCTATGGTCCGGCACCGAAGGCTAAGGCCGGCAAAAAGACCACATCATGATTCGCTTACTTCGGCAGTGGGAAGAAAAGTGCTTTCGGCTCGCTGACAAGGTTGTGCCGAGGTATGCTCCGGCATTTCGTAAACGCGCGCGTCTTTTGCGGTACCTTATCTCGGGCGGGACCGCATTGGTCCTCGATCTTGGCCTATTATATTTCTTTACCGATGTACTGCTCATTCACTATCTTACGTCGGCTATTCTCGCTTTTGTCCTCACGTTTTTTGTGAGCTTTACCCTTCAGAAGTTCTGGACATTTCAGGATAACACGACGGACAAAGTGCACGTGCAGGCGGCGATCTATTTTTTGGTAGCGCTGGTAAACCTAGGTCTCAATACCGCTCTTATGTATCTCTTTGTTGATGTTATGGGGGTGTGGTATCTCGGCGCGCAATTTCTCGCTTCGGGACTTCTTGCGTTTGAAAGTTTTTTCATCTCCCGTTACGTTATCTTTAAAAGCACGGCACAGAAATGAAACTTCTTATTGTCACCCAAAAAGTGGACGACACCGACCGAAATCTTGGATTTTTTATCCATTGGATTAAGAAGTTTTCAGAGTATGCAGATGTGGTCGTTATTGCAAATGAAGTGGGTCCACATGACCTAGGAGATAAGGTGCAGGTCTTTTCACTGGGGAAGGAAAAGGGGGCTTCGCGTTTCGCGCGGTTTATTCGGTATCAAGAGCTACTCTTCCGCCTCTTGCCGGACGTAGAGGGTATCTTCTTTCATATGTGTCCCGAATATGTGCTGGGCGCGCACTTTTTTCCTGTTCTCGCGGGTAAAAAAAGTATCTTGTGGTATGTGCACAAACAGGTTTCGCTACGGCTTCGTTTGGCGAGTTTGTTTGTTACTAAGATTTTTACTGCGTCAGTGTCCAGTTGCCGTCTGAAGAGTAAGAGGGTAGAGGTGGTGGGGCATGGTATTCCTACCGGGCTTTTTTCCGGAAGTCCCGCGCGTACGGATGCACTTCACCTGGTTACGGTGGGGCGCATTGCACCGGTGAAAGACTTGGAGACCATTATTTCCGCGTTTAAGGAACTTCACACCGCGATTCCAAGCACGACACTCTCGCTTGTGGGAGAGCCCATAACGAAGGAGGACATCGTGTATCGGGATACTCTTCAAAAGCGTGCGCCGGAAGTGCAGTTTGCGGGTCTCGCCTATGGGGCCGTGTTTGCGTCAGGGCATCCGTTTACGGTCTTTGTACACGCGAGTAAAACTGGTAGCATAGATAAGGCGGTGCTTGAAGCACTTTCCTCCGGACTTCCCGTGTTTAGTTCCAGTGAGGCGTTTAAAGATACTCCGGGTGTGTGGATGTTTAGAAAGGGTGATGCGCACGACCTAGCCGAGAAAATCATGCAGGCTTTTCACGCAAAAAGACTCGGGGTAAACGAGATAGGACGGCGCTATGTCAGTGAACAGCACAGTCTAGACAGGCTCATCAAGAAAATACAACTATTTTATGCCTAACATATCCACCAAAAAACCTACGCTCGGTGCGGTACTCGTCGAGGCTGTATCGGGGAAGTCTATTGGACGAACATTCACCAATCTTTTTTGGCGCGATACTCCTGAACTCTCGGGCACCATTCTTGATATCGGTGGTGGAGGAGGAAAGGGAAGTCACTACCGATTTTTACCGATAGCTTCAGGCGCGGTTATTAAAACAGCGGATATTATCTCCCGTCCCGGAACCGACTTTGTGCTGGATATTACGAAAGAGAAGGTTCCGCTTCCCGATTCGTCGGTTGACCACATCTTTCTTTTTAATGTTCTTGAACATCTCTCGGAGCATGAGGCTCCGCTTAGAGAAATAAGACGATTGCTTCGTCCCGGAGGCACGCTTATCGGTTCAATCCCGTTTCTCGTGAATGTACACCCCGACCCATCGGATTTTGTGCGACTGACGAAGGAGGCACTAACACAGCTTTTTACCAAAAGTGGTTTTACGATACGCACGATAGAGCCAATCGGACGAGGACCGTTCCTTGCGGGGTATGAACAACTTGATTCACTTATCCCCCACGTCTTGCACGCTCTCTTTCTTCCGATAGTGTGGGCGCTGGACGGTGCTTTGCAGGCTCTCAAACCCGCACGAGACTTTTCGGCGCAATTTCCGTTGGCGTACAACTTTGTCGTTGAGAAGAGTTAGAGAGGTATGGCGTTCTTATTCTCCTAGTCTACGACTACAGGATTTTCCTAAAGGGAGTGCCCCGTAGGGGGAGGGATGTCACACCCCTCCTGCCGAGGACGGCAGTGCTCCCCTTAGTAGGGGAGATATCCTCCGCCTCGGAAGACCTCGGCACCTCCCCGCTCGAACGTACGTTCGTACGGGCGGGCTTTAAGAAAGGAGGAATAGAAATGCACAAAATCAATTATGTGTTCTATCAACGGATTTACATGGAGTGACGAGGCGCTTATTTTGCGCATGAACAGGGTTACCGCGCATCGCGGACCCGACGGTACGGGCATTTTTGTTGCACAGGGTATTTCCCTCGGTCACAACCGACTTTCCATCATTGACCTCTCCGAGGCGGGAGCACAGCCGATGAAGAGTCGTGATGGGCGCTTTGTCATTACCTTTAACGGCGAGATTTATAACTATAAGGAGCTTCGGGCCGAGCTCCCCGACTACCTCTTCAAAAGCGGAAGTGATACGGAAGTAATTCTTGCGAGCTTTGAGAAGTGGGGTGAAGACGCCTTCAAGCGTTTCCAGGGTATCTTTGCGTTTGCTCTGTGGGACGAAGCGCAGAAGACACTTCGTTTGGTTCGCGACCCTATGGGGGTAAAACCACTGTACTACCACGCGCAGGGGTCACGTCTTATGTTCACTTCCGAAATTAAAGCGATTCTTGAAAATCCAGACGTACCTCGTCGTATTGAACCCTTGGCGCTCGACTCTTACCTTCGGGCAAACTATGTGCCGTCTCCGCTTACTATGTTTGCTGGCATTAAAAAACTCCTCCCCGGCGAGCTTCTCCGCTACAAAGACGGAAAGGTTGAGTTTGCTCGCTACTCGGTTCCTACTACACCCGCACTTTCCAAAGCGCCACGACATACACTGGCAAAGGAACTCTTGAACAAGGTGCACGAGAGCGTAAAGGCGCAACTTGTCTCCGACCGACCTGTTGGTCTCTATCTTTCCGGAGGAGTGGATTCAAGCGCGGTGCTTGAATCAATGACCGAGGCGCAAGGAAAAGTTGAAACATTCTCTGTTGGGTTTGACCTGCGGGAAGGCGAACAGGAGGAAAAGTTTAACGCGGACTTTCTCCTTGCCCGAAAGACCGCAAAGCACTTCGGTGCAACCCATCACGAAGTGCGGATTTCTCCACACGAAATCCTACCGCTCTTTGAAGAGGCAGTGGTGCACCTTGATGAGCCTATCTCAAACGCGACGGTTATTCCTATGATGAAGCTCGCGCGCTTTGCGAAAACGCGCGTTGCGGTCGTACTTGGGGGTGATGGCGGTGATGAACTCTTCGGTGGGTACGAGCGGTATCGGCTTTCACTTCTCTCGTCATACTACAGGACGCTTCCGAGCGTACTACGAAGCGGTTTGGACAGCCTCGTTTCGTCACTCGGTAAACTGGACACGCTACCCGGAATTGAGCGCTTCGCCCGTTTTCATTTTCTCAAGGAAGAAAAGCTGCGGTCACTTTTAAAGCCACAGGCATACCGCGGAGACCGTGCGAACACTTTTTTTGCGGAGCGGTTTTTTAGTGCGCGGGATGAAGGGCAGAGTAGTGATGCCGAAACCGAGTTTATGCGCGCCGACCGAGAAAGCTGGCTTCCCGACGAATCACTGATGCGAAGCGACAAGACGGCAATGTCCGCGGGACTTGAATACCGTGTTCCGCTCCTGCATCTTCCGCTGGTAGACTTTGCCGATACCATTCCGCGCGAGCACAAGGTATCTCTCTTCCGTACAAAAATTATTCTCAAGGAGGCGTTTAAAGGAAGACTTCCCGATGAGCTTCTTCGCCAGCCAAAACGTGGATGGTTTTCTCCTGGAGCGAAGTGGCTACGGTACCCCGAGATGGCGATGGTCGCTCGTGAAATACTCTCGCCGAACTATGCCGATGCCACGAAGGAGCTCTTCAACTGGGACGAGGTGCAAGCGCGACTTGAAGCACATCTTTCGGGCGCGTACCACCTTACCGAACTCTGGGCGATACTGTCGCTCCAAGTGTGGGCAAAGAAGTTTAACGTAACTCGTTAATTTAGCCATATCTATGCTCATTTCTCCATTCTAGGAGAAACCGCCATATATGTGTGCACATTACCCGGGGCTATTGACGAAATATTGGTTTTAGTATATAAGTAACCTCACATTGTTCATTGTAAAGAGGCTTTTCGCCACAGCTCCGACGCCCGCAGGGCGAGGGTCGGAGCTGTGGCGGAACGAATTCGCTACACATTAAACAACTGTCTGCTTTTAGTGGCGATAATCGTCGCTTTAGGTGGACAAGAAAGAAAGGAAAGTTATGGGCAAAATACTGCCTGTTACCAGCAACCAAGGTGATGCCATCCGTGACATGGCCAATGACAAAGGTGTCGGTCGCGCGAAGTGGCAAAAGGCACACGATGACGGTCGATTCTCCCGGTTCTTGGACAGTCTCAAGACCGATGAGGCTACACCGTCCCAACTGCACACCCCTCAGCACCAATACGAATTCCGTATCAAAAAGGACGGGGCCGATGCCAAAACCCTCGTGGCGCGGACGCGGCAAACCTTCTTTGTCTCAAACTATGCCGAGGCGATGACGAATAACACCAATGACTTCGTCGGCGGTCCGAAAGAGGACGCACTCATTCGCGTCTTCACCTGCGAGAGTCTCGGTGTTACCGGCTGGGCTGAAACCGAATTCTTCGGCAAAAAAGGTTTCGAACACATCAAAAAGTTTGGTCTTGTGCCCTGCATCTCCGATGATGCTTTCGCCATTCGCGTCGAACACACGGAACAAAAGCTCGGCGAGTGGATTCGGGTCGCTCACAGTCCGATTTCTGCGTACGGCTACCGCAACGTGTTCTACGTTGGGCTCAATAGCGGCAACGGTCGGTATGTCGACGGCCACGATCTGGTCTCGCACTGCAAGCTCTCTGCTGACGACTTGGTGGCTGCTCGTGTCGCAAGTTAGCTCTCAAAACTAAGTATCTCGGGACTTTCAATCCCTTTGAACTTAGTCCTTCCGCCCCGCGTTTCCGAACGCGGGGCTTTTTCATGCTCGAGTATACATAGGACAGTCCTTGGTGAAGACAACTATCTCACCCACCGTAATGTGTGCATGCTACAAAAGCGGGTTGAAGCGAGTTATAGTTAGACAACGTAAACACTATGACCAAAGTCTACATTGAAAAAGAGGGTGCTCCGGAGCTACAGATGTCGCTTGTCTTCTGGCCGAATTTCAGGTTTGAGATTTCGGCGAAGCGTCTGTTTTTGCGTGGAATCTTAGCGCAGTACGAGACGCCCTTTTTTGAGGTAGCTCCAACACAGGAGGAAGCGGATTTCTTCGCGGTTCCCTATGAGTATTTTGATGTCGTGGACCAATACCCCGCCTATCTTTCCTCGATTTACGAGAAGGCGAAGAAGGCGGGAAAGAAAGTGCTTCTTTTTGACTACACCGACTATGTGGACCGCATACCGGAGCTTCCCACACATGCGATACTTTTCCGTGTGTCGGTGTATCGTCATCACAAACAGCCGAATGAACTACTGATGCCGTACTTTGTGGAAGATTTAGGCACAAGGTACTCTATTGGTCCGAAGGAATTGAAAGGGGAGCCAAGTATTGGCTATTGCGGGCAGTCCGATTTCGGAACGCTTACGAGGTATATTCGCGCACGAGTTAAATGGAGCCTCTCATTTCTCTCGCTCCTTTTGCGTTTTGATCTGAATCCTCTTGTTCACCAGCGCGGGATTTTTTGGAGGAAAAAAGCGCTGGCGATACTCAAACGGTCGAAACTTAACTGCGACATTGTGGTCAGGCGATTTTACTCCCTCCATCAAAAGTCGGGTTCGTTCAATGCGGATGAGGTGCGAAATACTTACGTGGAGAATTTGCGCAACAATGATTTTGCTCTGTGTGCGCGCGGAGATGCCAATGCTTCTCAACGATTTTATGAAGCTCTTTCCGCGTCACGCATTCCGCTTTTTGTGGATACCGACTGCGTGCTTCCACTTGAAGAAATTATAGACTACGACAAGGTGATGCTTCGCGTATCGTGGCGCGACCTCGCTGTGTTTCCCCAAAAGGTGCGGGAGTTTGTGACCAGGGCGTCTGCTTCCGATGTACGGCGAATTGAGCAGGACGCGCGAGTGGTCTATGATGAGTACCTACGTCTTGACCGCTTCCTTGCTCGGGTATTTGACCGAGACACTAGTCCGTACGCGTCTATCATTTATGGAGACTAAAAAAATCTTCTACATTGCGCATGTACGCCTCCCTACGGAGAAGGCACACGGCATGCAGATTATGAAGTCCTGCGAAGCTTTTGCGCGGACGGGAGCAAGGGTGGAGCTTATCGTACCTCGCCGAAGGAACCCACTCACGGGTGACCCGTTTGCGTACTATGCTGTAGAGAAGAACTTTACCCTCACCCAGCTTCCGTTTCTTGATGCTATTCAGTTTGGACGGGTTGGGTTTTTGCTTGCGCTCGGAAGCTTCCTTCTCGTGGCACGTATCTACACGTTTGGGAAGAAGGGAGTTATTTACACGCGCGAGGAAGGGGCCTCGCTTTTCTTCTCTCGTTTTGTGCTGGAGACACATACTCTCTCGGAGTCGCTCGGCCTATTGCGACGTTACATCTACCGAAAGGCACAAGCACATATCGTACTCACAAGTTTTATCAAGGCGGGACTGGTGAGGCTCGGTGTACAAGGCGCGCGGATTGTTGTCGCGCCCGACGCCGTTGACCTTATACAGTTTGCTCTTCCACTTTCAAAAATGTCTGCGCGAGAGCGTCTGCATTTACCTTTGGATAAAAAAATCGTACTCTACGCCGGCAGTTTTTTTCTTTACAACTGGAAAGGGGTGGACACACTCCTTGAAGCTACGAAGGAGTTTGGGGAGGACTGTTTGTGTGTACTGATTGGCGGAAATGAAAAGGAGGTAGCCGAAGCCAAGGCAACGTGGGGAAGGGTGAACACGCTTTTTCTCGGATACCAGCCTCCACAGAGTATCCCCCTCTATCTTAAAACCGCGGACGTACTGGTGATTCCCAACAAAACGGGGACCAGTGTTTCGGAGCGTTACACCTCTCCGCTCAAACTGTTTGAGTACATGGCGTCAGGGAGGCCCATCGTGGCTTCCGACCTCCCTTCGCTTCGTGAGGTTGTGGGAGAAGACGAGGTGGTCTTTTTTGACCCGAGCGATGCGCAGGACCTTGCGGACAAAGTGCGAGGGCTTTTGCAAGACCCGGAGCTTGGAGAGAGATTGTCACAAAACGCCCGAAGGAAAGTAGAGCAGTTTACCTGGGATATGCGGGTGAAAACTATCCTTCAAAGACTGCGCGAGCTCCATTGAACCCTCCCGCTAAACGGTCTATAGTAGAGTACGCAAGGCTGGTTTTCCGTTTCTCGGAATAAGTGAATAAGGAATGGCTTAGTACAGCGTGTAGAACCTTCTTTTGTTAATGCAATCATAGAGATGACCGAGAAAAAAAGAATTCTTATAACTGGCGCAAACGGTTTTACCGGAAGATACTTGGTGCCGTTTCTCTCTTTGGGCACGTCCTCCGAACTCTTTCTTGCGGACCACAGCGCTCCGAGTGTGCCTGACCCACGCTTTTCGGTGTGTGACCTTTCGGTAGCTCCCGAAGTAACCTCACTCATTAACACCGTCCGTCCCCACGCGATTTATCATTTGGTTGGGAGCTATACGAATGAATACGATATTGACTACGCATCAAATGTGGTCACAACCAGAAATATACTCAATGCGGTTCGCACTGCGAACCTACAAACCAGGATACTCCTCGTAGGAAGCTCCGCGGAATATGGGTTCCCTCTTTCGGAAGACAAAGCTGTTACCGAAGAGCATCCACTTCTGCCGGTTTCAATCTACGGGCTCATGAAGGTATATCAGACGACCTTAATGGGGGTCTATGTCCGGCTGTATGGTATGGATATTGTTATGGTCAGGCCATTTAACCTGTATGGAAAGGGCATATCGGAAAGACTGCTTAGTGGTAAAATGGAGCGTGAGATTGAACGGTACAAACAGGGCAAGATACAACGTATGGAGACGGGTGACCTTTCCATTGAACGCGACTATATTGATATTAACGAGGCAATCAAGTACTATTCCGTGGTTCTGGAAAAGGGCAAGAAGGGGGAGATTTACAACGTAGGGAGCGGTAAAAGCACTCCGCTTCGTGACAGAGTATCCTCAATGCTTACCGCAGAAGGGCTTTCTCTCGCTATCGTAAAGGAAACTGCCCACAGCACTCCGGGGAAGATAGCGGTACGCAAGATAGTCGCGGACATTTCCAAAATTTCATCACTATGAAAACACTCACGGTCATCGCTCCGGTTTACAACGAAGAAGAGGTTATTGCGGATTTTTATTGTGAACTGAAGGCAGAGCTTCAGAAACTTACGGGATACACATCCCGTATGCTCTTTGTCATTGGTCGTGGAAGCGACCGGACACTCCCGATTGTAAAAGGACTTGCCGAGGGAGACACGCGTCTCCAGGTGCTCTGGCTTTCGTCGCGTTTTGGACATCAGATGCAACTTCTCGCCGGTATTGACCACGCCGACAGCGATATTGTTATTATGATGGACTCGGACCTACAACATCCGCCGAGCGTTATCCCGAAACTTCTCGCAGAATTTGAAAAGGGGAATGATGTCGTGTACACCATTCGCGAGAAAACTGCCGACCAAGGCTTCATCCGAAGATGGTGCTCGGACCTCTTTTATTGGTTTCTCAATCGTATTTCCGATGTCCCTATCAGTAGCAACGCTGCCGATTTCCGGCTTATTTCGCGGAAGGTTGTCGACGTTATTCGGAAGGATATCCGGGAACGAAATCTTTTTTTGCGCGGGATTGTTCCATGGCTTGGCTTCACTCAAACGGGAGTTCGTTTTTCCGCAAACCCACGGAAAGCAGGGAAGAGTAAATACTCTCTGTCACGGCTTATCACCTTTGGACTCTCCGGCGTGGTGTCTTTCAGCCGAAAGCCACTGAGGATGGCAATCGTGGTCGGGCTCATTGTCGCGAGCGTCGGGCTTTTGTACGCGCTTTTTGTGGTCGGACAGTCTTTCGTAAGTAAGAGCCTTCCGCAAGGGTGGGCGACGGTGATTGTACTTCTCTCCGTCTTTGGGGGACTCCAGCTCCTTTTTCTCGGTGTGCTCGGCGAATATATCGGCGCGATTTTTGATGAGGTGAAAAAGCGACCGCACTATATTGTGGATGAAAAGATAAACTTCTGAAAGTAATTTTCAATTTTCAATGGTCAATTTTCAAACACTTTCTAAATCAAGCGCTAAGCCTCAGTGGGTCTTTCTTGTGGGAGTTTTGTTGTTTGTGAATATCTATTCGTTTTCTACGCTGACCACGAAACCCGCATACTGGTATGACGAGGCGATAAACGTGGAGCTCGCCCGCAATTTTGCCGACTACGGCAAACTTGACCTCGTCGTTGCTCCGAATACGTTTTCGGAACAGGGGGCAACCGTCGGCTCCACAGGGTATCCTGTCACGGTTCCGCTTGCGGGGTTTTTTAAACTGTTCGGATTTGGACTGGCGCAAGCGCGCATCTATATGCTTTTTTGGATGAGCGCGCTTCTGGTGCTGTTTTTCTTTAGTGCACGAGAGATTTGGGGCACTTTTGTTGCGTACGGCGGTACGCTCCTTATTGCGAGCTTCGCTCCCTTTTACGGAAATGGGCGGAGTGTGATGGGGGAGATACCCGGGTTTCTTTTCTTCCTGTGCGCGTACTTTCTCTTTGCACGTAAGAAGTGGCTGTGGTCGGGAACGCTCCTGGGCCTCGCCGTAGTGTGTAAACCTTCCGTCTATGTGTTCCTTATTCCGGCTTTTGCACTGATGATGCTCCTGCGAAACGAAACGTGGAAAAAGAAACTCCGCGAGCTTTTTGTGCTCGGTGGGGGAGCGGTGCTCGCACTTCTGCCGTGGTGTGCGATTTATGTGACTGAACTTTCGCACGATGGACTGTTCCAAGCTATCTTCAACCATTTTAAAAATCCTTACGCCGAGGCGGGAAGAAGCACGATTCAAAATATCACCGCCAATCTTCCGACACTCCTCTCGTCAACGACACTTCTCTATATGTGGATGCTTCTTGCTGGGGTCTTGGTAGCACTCTACTTTGAACGAACGCTCCTTTCAAAACATAAAGATCTATTCATTCTCTCGTCCGTCTATCTCCCTCTCGTGCTCCTGCAGTATTTAAAGAGCTTTGGGTATCTTCGCTATTTTGTTGCGGGAGAGTTTTTGGTCTTCATCTTGTTTCTCGTCGCGCTTCCCACGCTCGTTCGTATGTTTGCCGGGAAGGTGCGTCTCTTCGGTTCTGCTTCCGCGCTTACCATCGCAGTGCTGGTGTGTATGGTCGCGGTGCAGACGGTACATCTCTTTGCATTTTCCGACCTCTATGCTTCCGAGAAAACACAAAAAACAATACTGTACCTGTATACAAACTACCCCGAAGGTACCATCGGGGTCATCAATGTGCCCCAAGTCGCAAGCTTCATCCCCGCGTTTCAGAAGTATCAGTATCTTTCCACCTACGGACTGTGGAACTTCGGCTCACCCATTCTGTATCTTTCTGGCGACCGGGCACCGGACACGCTCGTCACCGCTTCAGGGGAGGAAGGTCTTTTACCGGAGGAGCGTCAACTTCTCCACGCGCGCTACACTAAGGACAGCACGTTCACCGACGGTTTTTCCATCTATACAAAAAAGTAATTCAAACGTCACTATTTCCCTATCTACCCGACTATGTTTTCATGCATCAGCAAAGAAAGAGCTGTTCGGTTTCTTCTGAACCCATTTTGTCTCGTCACGCTTGGTGTGGTTCTTCTTTCACTCACCTCGTTTCTAAACGTACCCATCGGGAATGATGAAGGTGGGTGGGGGTATATCGGAAGGGCGTTTGCAAAGGGAGAGCTTCTTCCGTATTCAGGTATTTTGGACAATAAGACTCCGGGTATTTTTTATCTGTACTCGCTTTCGTATTCGCTCTTTGGGGAAAATGTGTGGTTTCCCCGGTTTCTCGCACTTCTCGCTATCGTACTTACGGCGCTCTGTATGTACTTTGCACTTAAACGCATTGCGAATAAACGAACGGCTCTTTTGGGAATGACGATATTTCTCCTCTTGATGCCACTTCCCGCAGTGGACGGCTCCTACGCGCAAACGGAAACCTTTATGAACCTATTCGTTATGGGTGCGTTTTATTTTCTGATTGTCGGAAGGACGATGAGGAGGTATATACTTTTTGTTTTTCTTTCGGGACTCTCCCTTGGAGTTGCGGTCGCATTCCGTCAGAGTGCCATCGTAAGTGTCATCCCACTTCTCTTTACGGGCGCGTTCTTAACGAGGTATGACCGAAAGCGTTCGCTTACCGGGGTCACTGTCTTCTTCTCTGGGGCTGGTGTGGCGACGCTCCTGTCTCTGCTTCCGTATCTACTTCAGGGCGGACAGGTCAGCGACTACCTTGACGGCGCGTGGCTCTTTTTTCTCAAGGGTAATGTTGGTGTCATCACGGGTGGGCTCCTTCACCGGGTGTCAGGCTTTTTCACGGAGTTTTTTGTTCCGGAGATGTTTCTTCCCGCAGGCGCGGTTTTCTTACTCTGTGTGTACTTTAAGAAAATTAAGCAGTCCGGATTACTTTTTGCGACCCCGCTTCTCGTATGGGTCATTTCAGATTTTCTTTCCTATAATCTTGAAGGGACCTATTTCCCGCATCACCTTAAGCTTCTGGCACTCTCGTGGTCCATTGCCTTTGGTGTCGTCGTGGACTTCTTCTTGAGAAGTGTTTCTTCGGGAAGTAACCTGTCCGCGCTTCACTCTGAAGTGAACACCAAGGAGAAAGGCGAGAGGGAAGGAACGCAGGGAGCGCTCATGGTGTGCGCACTTATTGTTTTCTTCGTATTCTTTCAAACTACCTACTACGGGACCGTAAGAATGTTTCTCAAAGGCTCCGTTCGCGATGGGTTTCGGGACATTGGTTTGCTCGTGAAGGACATGACAAAGCCCGGTGACACCGTGTATGCCTACGGTCTCCATACCGGCCCGATTTACTACTTCGCCTCTCGCAACAGTCCAAGCAGGTACTTTGAAACGCAACAACTTGGGATGCCCGGTGCACTTGAAGAGCTTCAGGAGAAGCTCAAAGAGAAACGACCGAAAGTGATTGTCATTCCTTCGGAAGAGGAAGCCCCCCAGTGGCTTTCGGAGTTCTTTTCCAAAGGCTACCGTGTGGAGCCCCCGCAGTTTGGCTACTCACTTTACACAGACACGCGCTAATTCGGTAGTTTCTTCGGTAGCGTTTTCTTGATGAGCAAAAGGTTTTTAAGAATGTGCAGTATAATTTTCGGCAATTTCTTTACGGGTAGTCCTCTTGAAATACCGAACCTTCGGGGGAAGTGGCTCACCGGCACCTCGGTCACCGTAAATCCTCCGTACACTGCTTTTACCGAAAGCTCGGCATTGTTACAGTATTGCAGGCGCCATTCCTGGGTCAGAAGAAAATCAACGAGTGTTCGCTTCATCAGTCTAAAGCCACAGTTGCTGTCGTGGAGCCGAACGTTGAAATACCAACCAATGAATGCATTGAATGCATAGGTCAGCACCAAACGGTAGAGTGCGTCTTTGCGCTCTTTCTTCCACCCCACCACCATATCGGCATCCTGAAGCTTTTCATACATTTTCCAGAAGTCGTCGGGGTCGTGCTGTCCGTCGCTGTCGCTAAAAAAGATAATTGGGTTTTTTGCAGCTTTGAGCCCATCTCGCATAGCGTTCGTGTAGCCACGTTTACCTTCGCGCATATCAAGCGTGAGATGGTACGTGTCTTCGATACTTCTTAGGATGTCTTTGGTACCATCGGTGCTACCGTCCTCGCAGACAATGCACTCGGAGTCGGGGATTTTTGAAAGTACCTTCTCGTGGAACTCCTTGATAACCTCTTTGATGCTCCCTGCTTCTTGGTGGACGACCAGTACGAGCGAAATGGGTTGTATAGGTTTTTGTTTCATAGCTTGTTTAGTTTTTCGGCAAGTGCCATAGAGTGTTCAATAACTTTATCGGAGTTCATATACTCAAATTCGGCAAAACGCCCACACGATTCAATTCCCACTCCGCGCAAAAAGGACAAGACCGAGTCGGTATCTTTACGGTGGTTGAGGGTATACATGACGTAGGCGTATTTTTCCTTTCTGATGTCGGTAAAGTTTACATCTTTCCTGGAATCAATAAAACCGACGCGCACCATATCGGAAATAGAGCGCTCTATAATTTGCTTTGGAGTCATTTTGTCATAGCGGTCGTGTTCCCTGAAGGTTACCTCAAGCATAAAGGTGGACGACCCAGGTTTGTGGTAATTTCTTCCCATGAAATCAAGCTTACTCATCCGATGGAAGATGACATCTTTTTGGGGTACATTAAAGGCGAAATGCTTTCCCACATTTTCCTTTTTGACATTTACGATGACAATGTAAATGGAATTGTACAGAAGACGCTCTGCAGTGTCGTGTATTTCCTTGGGTACATCGGGGAGCACCTTGAGCAGTTCGTGGAGAGGCATACAGCTTATGACACGGTCAAAAAGGAACTCCCGAGTGGGGGTTTTAACACTCCACGCATTACCTTTTTTTACCACAGATGAAGCCCCGCTGTCCTCATAGATTTCCACTCCTTTTTCCTCAACCTTCTTCCTCACCGCATCTATCATGGACTGGTACCCGCCTTTTTTGGGGTAGTGAAAGAAAAGCTGATGCAGATATCCTTCAGAGTATTTGCCCTTGGCGGAGTTGATGATGTGTTCGTCCGGCGGTTTCGGAATCCGACCGACCATTTGGGTATCCAGCATTGCGGGGTCAAACTTCCAGATTTTTTCATTGTAGGGCTGGAGGTAGGTGCGCGTAATACCCTCGCCAAATGTTTTGAGGAAGAAAGCGAGCATATTTTCCGCCGGCATATTTTTGTAGGGGTTATGCAAAAAAGAGTTCAGGCAGTAGTCAATAACTTCTTTGTCTTTTACCTGGGCCAGAAAATTCTCAAATGGATACTTGATATACTTTCCGTTCAAAAAAATGAGATTTGAACGCTTCATCCGAGTGGTGGGGGTAATCGTCGTCATGTAGTCCAAAACCTTTTGGTTTTTGGAAAACATAATATGCGGACCGATGTCGTACGTGACCCCGCCTGCGTTGTAGGAACGGCAAAGGCCACCTACCTTTTTTTCCTTCTCCAAAATCGCGATTGACGATTCCTGTAAAAAATCCGCAAGGGAGAGTCCCGCAATACCTCCTCCGAGAATACCAATTTTCTTTCGTATGACGCTCATGAATACAGATTAGCGTTTTGCCTTTAAGTGGTCGGTAATAAGATGGAATACCATCATGTGTACGTCCTCTATCACGCCGTAGTCGTCACTGGGTACGAGGAGGTAGTCATGGAGCAGGGGGCGTGCTTTTCCGCCGTCAAACCCCAGCATACCGAACGTTTCCACCCCCATCTTTTTTGCCGTGGTGATCGCTTTCAGAATATTTCCTGAATTGCCACTCGCGGAAATCGGAATAAATATATCACCTTTATGCGCAAAGTTCTTGAGCCCCTCCGAGAACACACAGTCGTAGCCGACATCATTCGCCCACGCGGTGAGGAGGGGTATGTTGTCATTGAGGCAGATGGCTCGTATTCCTTTTCCGGCTTTGCCGACTAAAATGGTTTTATCCATATCACAGGCAACGTGGGAAGCGGTTGCCGCACTTCCGCCATTTCCGGCAAAAAAGACCTGTGTACCGCTTGCAAGCGCCCTCAACAATTTCTTTTCTAGCAAAACAATCTGCTTTGCATCAAGAGAATCCAAGGTCTTTCGCAATCGGTTGAGATAGCGTTGTGGGTCAAATTCGCTCATTCGTGAATGAAAATTATCTTACTGCCTTCAGGTTCAAAACTAACGTCTACCGGTTTTAATGTGGGAAGTGCGCGGGTGATTGCCTCGTGACGTTCCGCGGGGGCGTAGAACATAAGAAATCCTCCACCTCCCGCTCCGAGTACCTTCCCTCCGAGCGCGCCGTGTTTCCGTCCGATAGCATACCACCTATCTATGTCAGGGGAGGAGATACCCTTCGCCATCTCTTTTTTATACATCCAGCCGGTATGCAGAATGTTTCCAATCCCATCGAGGGAGTTTTTCTGAAGTTCAGCGTGAAAATCGTGGGTGAGCTCAACCATCTTTTTCATAAGCGTAAAGAGCCGTTTGCCTTTGTGCATGTTCTCACTCTGTTCTTTGAGTACTCCTGATGCCGGTCGGCTGATGCCCGTATACAGCATAAGCAGATTTTTTTCCAACCCGCGCTTTGTGTTTGGGTGACACACTATCGGATGTACACTCACGCGATGGTCCGGATGAAAGAGTATTTTATTAAATCCACCAAAGGCGACACTGTGTTGGTCTTGCCTGCCTATCGGTTCCTTAAGTATATCCATCTCAATCTCACACGCCCGCTTAGCAAGGGAGCGTGGAGAGCTAAATTCGTGATTGTATGCCTGTAAGGCGTTAAGGAGTCCCACCGTAAAGGCGCTTGAAGAACCAAGGCCGGTACCTTTTGAGGGAATATCCGCGACCGACGTAATTTCAATCCCACCCGGAATGCAAAGTTTTCGGAGCACCTCCCGCACAATCGGATGTTGTATACGTTCGGCACTCCGGACATTTTCCGTTTTTGAGTAGCTTAGCCGAATATCCCCGTCAAATTTCTTGTTGACGGTGACGTAGATATACTTATCAATCGTACTTGTGATAACCGCACCTTCCGAGCGCTCGTAAAAAGAGGGTAGGTCACTTCCGCCTCCGACAAAACTCATACGCAGTGGTGTTTTGGAGATAATCATATGCTCAAGTGAAGCAACGTCAAAAGCGTACCTGTTATAGCACACATACCTACCGTTTGGAAAGGTAGTTTACGGTATGCTACCCGTACGAAAATGTCGCACTATTTTCTTGCTTTTAGTAAGACATGTACCGCAGTCAACAAACTTTTGGAAATCCTAGGTTTCTGTTTTAGTTCATAGGTAGTATCTCGCAGGGCTTCTCCTGTTTTCACACCCAAAAATCGTATTCTCAAATTTTCTGCCAGCTTCGCGTCTCCAGTGCGGTCACCTATTACGACGCTTTTTTGTACATCTATATTCAACTCTTTTACCGCGTCCGTGATCATCCCTGTTTTTGGTTTCCGACAGCGACAGGTGATTTTGTAGTTCTTGTTTTCTCCTTTGAAACCCTTATCCGGATGATGCGGACAGAAATAAATGGCATCCAGTTTGGCTCCTTCACGCCCGAGCAACGTTTCCATTTTTTTGTGGATATGGAGTACGTCAGCATAGGTGCAAAAGCCCTTAGCCACCACAGGTTGGTTAGAAATCACCACCGCGAGGTAACCGCTTTGATTGATTTTCTTGATTGCCTTCGCGACACCTGGCAAGAGTTCAAAATCTTGAAGACGCCTCAAGTCTCCCACCTCCTTATTTATGACGCCGTCACGGTCCAAGAAAATCGCCGGCCGTTTGTGCCCTAAACTCATTCTTGCGAAGACCCCGTTTCGCACATCGGTAGTAACTTCTCGGAGTCGCTTCGGTGTGCCGATGTCCTTGAGGTATTCGGGGGTGGGGTAGGCAACGAGTATGTCTTTGTGTCCGCTTACGACACGCGGAAAGGTATCACGCCCCAAATCGGATGGGACATCGCTTGGTATGTACCGAAACACGCTCGGGGTAAGTGCGTAGAGTGGGGTGCTCACAAGATTACGGAACCACCGCTCCGGTGGGTGCGGTTTGGTCAAAAATGACTGAATGCGGTTGCTGTGGTCAATTTCCACGAGATTGCTGTCCATCGGGTGGTCATTGGGGTGTACGGCAAGAGTACCAACAAGAGTGGGATATTTCCTGTGTTGGTCACGATGGAAACGCATGAAGCGCTTCAGGTCTACCTGTACAAGCTCGTCTCCGTAGAGCACCAGAAAGTCAGAAGGTAAGTACCGCTCTACTGCCTTGAGGGCCCCTGCGGTGCCAAGAGGTATCTCCTCTCGTAGACAGCGAATCGTGAGCCCGGACGTAGGTCTATTTTTACAGAATTTTTCAATCTGCTCACTTAGATGATTCGTGAGTATAAGGATGTTCGTGAACCCCGAGGACTGCAACAACTGAAGCTGGTACTCAAGGATGGGTTTTCCGGCAACGGGTAAGAGAGCCTTGGGTGCTCTTTCCCCACGTTTCTCCATTCGAGTCCCTTTTCCTCCTGCAATAATTACCGCCGTGTTCACAAAAATGTCATTAATGCACTTCCGCTCGTTTTAGGTCAGTGATGATGTCTCTGGCTCCCGCCGCAAAGGCCAGGGCGGAAGTGGGGTACTTTGGTTTCCAACCAAGCGCCTGTAGTTTGGATACATCAAGCCGTACCGTATGCACGTCTCCCGGCCACCCCCGAATGCCTCCCGCAAACGTAATCGTCGCATTGGTTAGTCCCATCTCTTTGATGACGATACTGGCGATATCGTGGACGTACACTCCGCCGGTGGTGCCTAAGTTAAACAAATTGAGTGGCTCATGTGCATGCGCGAGTCCAAACAGCATTCCATCTACGCAATCGTGCACTTCAATGTACGGCTTAGATTGTTTGCCGTCACCGAGCACCTCAAGCGTTTTTGGATTCTGCTTCAACTTTTCGTAGAAATCCAAAACGACGCCGTGCGTGGGGCGCTGTCCCACGATATTGCCAAAACGGTACATCCACGCCTGTATGCCGAAATTGTGAACGTATGCGGAGATGACGGCCTCACAGGCGAGTTTGCTCGCTCCGTAAAAAGAAATGGGGAGCAGTGGTCCGTAAGTTTCCGTGGTGGGGGATATGGTCGCCTCACCGTAGACGACGTTACTTGACGTAAACACTATTCTTTTTATGCCATTTTCGCGCATAGCCTGGAGCACGTTGTAGGTTACCTTCGTTCCTTGTTCAAGGTCAATGTCGGGATTTTTCGCGCTTCTGGTAACGTTAGAGTTTGCGGCGAGGTGAAAGACCACTTCGCTTCCTTTCATGGCGGAGGTGAGTGTGTGGAGGTCAAGCAGGTCTGCCTGCACAAAGGTGAACTTCGGATTTGTGAAATGGGGAGCGATGAATTCTTTTTTCCCAAGTGAAAGGTTGTCGTAGACGACGACGTTATTTCCCTCCGCTATGAGTCTGTCTACAAGGTGACTTCCAATAAAACCAGCACCTCCCGTTACAAAACACTTCATTTTATTTTGTTCTTCGCTAAGATGTCTTTTAAGGTGGTTGCTACGTAGTGCACCTGTGCATTGGTCATTCCGTAAAAGATAGGGAGGCACATATGATGCGCGCAGAGAAACTCCGATGTGGGTAAGGAAAGTTTGTTCGCCCACGGGAAGACCGGTTGTTTGTGGAGGGGAAGCTCGTACACGTACCCGCTCGGTTGAATTCCTTTTTCTTCCAGAGCTTTGTGCACCACCGAACGGTCGTGATGTGGCAGAACCACAATATATTTATAGTAGTTATTCACTGAACCTTTTTCGGGGCGAACAATCTGGATATGTGGGTTGCCTACGAGTTCTGCGTCGTAGAGTTTCGCAATCTCATTTCTGCGCGCGATAAACTTTGGCAAAGAGGCAAGTTGTCGTATCCCCATAAGAGCTGACACTTCCGGCATTCTCCAGTTATATCCTATAGAGGTATGGTAGTTGATGAAGATTCCGGTTTTCACTTTGCCGAATTCACGCATTGATTTCATCTTCGCCACAAAGGACGGTTCACTCGTGGTCACCATACCACCTTCGCCGGTGGTCATTACCTTTGTGGAAAAGAAACTGAAGCCCGACGCAACACCGAAGGCGCCGGCCTTCACCTTGTTCAGGGAAGAGCCGTGCGCTTGAGCGGAGTCCTCAATAAGGTGGATATGTCGTGCCTCGCATATCTTTTTCAAGTGTAAGATGTCTTTGGAAACGATGCCTCCAATATGGACGTGAATAATCGCAACGGTTTTTTTGGTTATCCTTCGCTCCGCGTCCTCCGCGTCCATACACAGGTTGGCGGTGCAGTCGGCAAACACCGGAATACCCCCCGCGTTTAAGATGGCGTTTGCGGTCGCGATAAACGTATTCCCCGGCAAAATGACCTCCTTACCGTGAACACCGATAACCCGACAGATAAGCTCAAGGGCCGATGTTCCGCTATTGCACCCGACGGCAAACTTGGTCCCGATAGAGGAAGCGAATTTTGCCTCAAACTCCTCGGTGTGCGTGTAATTTGAGAGGAACGATTTTCCCTCAAGAATTTCCTTGAATTTTCCCGTAATGAAGCGAATATCTTCTTTTGAGAAATATGGTTTTGTCGCCGGTACTTTCATCGTGATTGGTAATAGTTTGTAATTTCCTCGCAGACATAGTTAATGTCCTCCTGTTTCAGGCTTGGTGCCGAAGGAAGGCATACTCCCGTCCTAAACAGTTCTTCGGTAATGGGGAAGTGTTCCTTACTGCCATACGCGGGTTGGAAGTGCATTGGCATAAAGAGCGTTCGTGCGCCGATACCGCGGGACTCAAGATGGCTGATGAGTTTTTTTGCGTCCGGAACAAACAGGAGAGCTCGGTGCGGGACAGCGTCAGCGAGCGGGTTAAAGTCAAATACCCGCACCTCCGCTACTCCCGCGAGCTTACGTTTGTAGATGCGGAGGATTTCTTTCTTTCGCGTCACGAAGTAATCCGCCTTTTTAAGCTGGGCAACACCTACCGCGCTTTGCAGTTCCGTAATTCTGAAATTGTAACCTCTTCGCTCTATCGTATCCACACCCCTCTCTTTTCTCCCGTCGTGCTTATACATGTTCGCTTCGCTGACGAGTTTTGTGTTGTTCGAAAGGAGCATGCCACCTTCTCCCGTAGTGATAGTTTTGTCCGCGAAAAAGGAGAGCACCGAAAAATCGCCGTAGGCAGGAATGGGTTTCCCTTTGTAGGTGCCGAAAAGCGCGGGAGCCGAATCGTTTATGAAAAACAACTTATTTTTTTTCGCGTAGCGCGCTAGGGTGTTGAGTGCTCCCGTATTGCCGTACGCACACACGAACAAAATTGCTTTTGTCCGTGCCGTTTTCACCGCTTCAATGGTTTGTACCGATAGACACAAGGTTTCTTTGTCCACCTCCGCGAACACGGGGGTTGCGCCTGTTGCGGAAATGGAATTTGGGTCGGCCGAATGTGAGAGGCTTGGCACGATAACTTCGTCACCATTCCCAATGCCCAAACCTTTCATTCCCGAAATGAGGGCGGCAGTCGCATTCGCGAAGGAGACCCCGTATTTTTGAGCGCACGCTTTTGAGAGCTTAATTTCAAACTCACGCGTATACTTGTTTTCGGAAAGCCAATTACGCTGTATAACGTCGGTGACAAGAGCGAGCTCTTCCTTGCCGATTGACGGCGTGTAGCAGGGTATCGTTTCCTTGCTAACCCTCGCGGTGTAGGATTCGTAGTCTAAGACCACTCCGCTTTTTTTCTGTTTCGTATTTTTCATGGTGGTTATGCTTTTACACGTAGTGCCTGTAGATAGTCCGCTACCGCTACGCTCCAAGGCGTAAAAGAATTCTTCGGTGAAGCACTTTTTAGTTTCGTCGTATTTAAGAACGGCAACGTCTCTCCTTCGGGTTTGTCTGTTTTGAAGACCACGCGAGCGTTATACCTATCGGCGATATCGTGTGCGACGTCCGCGACCGAGAGGTATTCGTCACCTCCCAGATTGTACATTCCCGGCTGAAGGGTAACGCTCTCCCGCACGGACCGCATCACATCGGGAAGATACACGTACTGAATCTTACGTGCCCCTTTTCCCCACAGTGTCAGTTCTCCCTGTTCTTCGCACCCCTTCGCAAAACTCAAAATAGTGTTTGGGTGTTTTGCGTGTCCAAGACCGAAGACAGATGAAAGTCGGAAGATGACACTGTTTTGATGACTGCGAAGAATGAACTGTTCAAAAAAAGATTTTGCGACCCCAAAATTATGGCTAGGTTTTAGTGGACGGTCCTCAAACATCACCTCTTCTTTGGGAAGGCCACTGTAAACATAGGAGGAGCTAAAGTACAGTAATCGGCACTTGGGTCTTGTGGCGAGTGATTTTAAAATACCAAGGAGTGCTTGAAAATCTTCGGTAAATGAGTTTTGAAAATCATCGCGGTAGGCAAGCGCTGAATGGGTTCCCGCGTGAATGAGCATATCGGGATTGAAATCTCCGATGACCTTCGTAGTTTTTGCGTGGTCACTGAGGTTTAGGCTCAGGCCCTCTTTTTCCTCCGGTCCATAGTCTTTATCAATGCCGAGGCACGTAAAACCCTGTGCCGTGAACTCCTTCAGTAGCTCCGACCCTATGTACCCGAGACTTCCCGTTATAACCACTTTTTCGCTCACGGAAGATGTAGGTGTTACCTCTTCTAAATCGTGTAGCCATTCTAGTCTTTGCGTACGCTCCTGACAAGACCAACTATCTTAGTGTGTCTGTCGGTGAATCGGCACTCGTTGCAGTAGAGGGGGAAGCGACAACCGATTTTCTTTTCTGCAGAAATATCACTACTCCGTACGCCGCGAACGTGAGAATAAAAGTGTTTACGGGAAACCTAAACCGTGCATTAACCGAGAGCCCAACGGCGATGGTCGTGAGCGCAAAGTAGAGAACGACAAGGAGGACAAAAATACCCTGTGCACGTCTCCCAGGTTCTTTTAAATACGAAACTACACCGAAGACAAAACAAACGGAAATAAGTATCCAAAGAATCTTCCCGAGTAGTACAAAGAGTAACGGTCCCGTAAGAAGGGGACGAAGACGGCCGAAGGTCTCCCGCGGAGAGGTGACCATCATCATAAAGGCAGGACGGGAGAAGCGGACGGACGGGGCGATTTCGAGACGACGCAAAACATCAAGGCATCCATCGTGCGTAAAGAAGGTGAAAAAGGTCACCCCCACTGATTTCAGTAGCCCTACGGGGTGCTTTTGTAAGATGTCACCGGTGCGTGCTTTATAATAAGAGGCATTGGCAAGGGTAATCTCTTCTATGCCGTTTATGTTTCCCTCGCCTTCATAAAATTCCTTCACCGCTTCCATAAAGCCGATATTTTTCTCAAGGGCGATAACCGAAGGGATAAGATACCCATAGGGAACACTCGCATATTGGACCGAAAGCGCTGGATTTCCAAACTGTAGAAAGTTTCTAATACTCCACGGGGCAACGACGAGAAGAAAAACTCCCGCAACAATGCAGGAGTGGCCAAGAGCCAATTTCCCCCGCCCTTTTACCAGAAAGAGAACAGCGATGATAAGAAGTAGTGGGAGGAATTGAATAGTTGGACGCGCCAGCGTCGCGAAGGCGAAAAAAGCGATTGAAGAAGCAAGGACGCGTCCGCTTAGCTGTGCCGAGTAGTCAAGAAAGAGCGTCATGCCCGCCAAAAACAAAACGGTAAACATCGTCTCACTCAAGATGGTAACCGACAGTAAGATAGTGAAAGGTTCAACGACGGAGAAGATGGCAACAACCGTAGCTACCGTTTCGTTTGCGGTAAGCTGACGCGCAATACGAAACGCTAGTAGAGGTATGAGGCTTCCGAGCAGTATGTGCACGACGAGAACTGCATAATAACTTTTGAACACATACACGAGCCCAGCAAGAAGAAGCGGATATAAAGGTGTACGCACCGAATCGGGAAGGAATGGCGGAGCTATATCCCTTGAAAACCCGTTGCCGGAGAGGAGGTTCTCCGAGATTTGGTAGTAGCCGTCAAGATAGGGAATAACGGCTCGGTATGTTTCTCCCGACTGGATGTAGGCAACGTAAAAAAAGAGGGTGCGGAGAAATAGGGCGAGGAGAAAAATGAGCCAAAGTTTTCGAGACATAGTTGTTTTACTTTAACTCCGAGAAACATTATAATCACACCCATGTCATTTTTCGGAGAGAAACTCAAGGTAATCGGGATGATTCCGGCATATAACTGCGCGCACCTTATCAGAAAAGCGTACGAGCAGGTCCCTAAAGAATACTTTGATAGTATCATCATCGTTGACGACGGGTCAACGGACGACACGCTCCGTGTCGCGCAAACGCTGGGTGTCAAAGTATTCACACACACGCACTCTGGTTATGGGGGAAATATCAAGTATGCCATCCGGAAGGCGCTTCTACTCGGTGCCGACTATATGATTGAAATTCATGGCGACGGGCAGTACGATCCGGGAAATATTCCCGACGCCATTGCAAAAATACAAACCGGTCAGTACGATTTTTTGCTCGGCTCGCGCTTCACGTCACTCTTCCAACCACTTCGTGACAAGATGTCGCTCGCGCGCTATGTGGCGAATATCGGTATGAGCTTCATCGACCGGCTCGTTCTGCGTATTCCACTCACCGAGTTTCATCAGGGATTTCGGGTGTACTCTCGACGTCTTATTGACACGGTTGGGTTGGAGCATACCAGTGACGACCATCTCTTTAGTTTTCAAATTATCGCCAAAGCGGCATTCGCAAAACTTCGTGTGGGGGAGATACCTGTCCGGTGCAACTACGGCGACGAACACACCTCCATCAACCTTCGTCGCTCCGTGGTGTACGCCGTGCTTACCTTTGGCGTGCTCGCAGAGTTTATCCTCGCGAAGCTCGGTTTCTCTTCAAAGATTTTTCGTAAGAAAACTTCCGAAACGGATGCGTAGTAGATGAACGATATGCAGAAACACCTTACACACAGAACGACCTGTCGGATTTGCCGGAGTACTAAGCTTCGGCAAGTTCTCTCGTTTGGTCCCACATCGCTCGCGAACGCATTCCTCACGAAAAAGGAGATATATGGTTCCGAGTCCTATTTCCCTCTGGACGTATATCTGTGTGAAGAGTGCAGTCTTGTGCAACTGCTTGATGTGGTGGACCCACGAGTACTTTTTAAAGACTATGTCTACGTGTCGTCCACGTCCCCTGTCTTTCGAGAGCATTTTGAAACATTCGCAAAAAAAGCGTGGGAGAAGTTTGGACTTTCCCCGAGTTCCTTTATCGTGGACATCGGTTCAAACGACGGTATTCTGCTCCGGCCATTTACAAAACTCGGCGCCCAAATACTCGGAGTAGAACCGGACAAGACGATTGCGGGTTTCGCTCGAAAGAGTGGGGTGTCCACCATTTCGGAGTTTTTTACTTCGCGTACGGCACAAAAAATACTGAAGCGATACGGCTCCGCCGATATGGTTACCGCGACAAACGTCTTTGCGCACATTGACGATATTGAGGAAGTCGCGCTCGGCGTGAAGACGCTCCTTAAAAAGGAAGGGGTATTTATGATGGAAGCGTCCTATCTTGTTGATGTGATTGAAAAAAATCTTTTTGATACCGTGTATCACGAACATCTTTCGTACTATAGTGTATCTGCGCTCAAGGTCTTTTTTGAACGAGTGGGAATGAAGATTGTGGATGTGGAGCGCGTGGCGTCTCACGGTGGGTCACTCCGCGTTTTCGCGCAAAAAAAGGAAGCGTCCGGAGTTCCGTCACAAGCGGTTGGGAAGCTCCTCGCGCTTGAACGACGAATGAAGTTTTACGAGGCAGAGACCTACCACGCGTACGGACTTCGCATTCTCGTCAATCGAGCGAAACTTCTTACTCTTCTTTCGGGTTTAAAGAAGCAAGGGAAGCGAATCGCGGGCTATGGTGCCCCCGCCAAAGGGAACACTCTACTGAATTTTTTCTCCATCGGAAACGAACTGCTTGACTACATTGTTGACGATAGTGCACATAAGCAGGGGAAATACACTCCCGGTAAGCGGATACCGGTTGTCTCCCCGGTGCGCCTTGTCGAGGACCCACCGGACTATCTTCTGATTCTTGCCTGGAACTTCGCCCCTTCCATCATGGCTAAGCATAACGCATTCAGACGACAGGGAGGCAGATTCATTATTCCGGTTCCAACCCCGCGTATTATCAAATAAGCACGAAATCCGAATATCGAAATCCGAGACAAATTCAAAGCTTCAAATTCAAATGTGTAAGACATTAGGATTTAGAATTTAGATATTGTTTCGGATTTCGGGTTTAGGATTTCGAATTTAAATAAATTATGTCCACCATTATTTCTCAAGATATTGAAACCATCGCACATTCGCTCCGTAAAGAAATTGGCGTACTTGAAGGAAAGACGATTCTCATTTCCGGTGGCTCCGGCTTTTTGGGGAGCTATTTTCTCGCGGTGCTCGCACGTCTCAATAGCACACTCTTCAAAAAGCCATGTAAGGTTATCACGCTTGATAACTATGTCACCGGAACCCGGAAAAATCCGCTCGGCGACATTATGGACCCGAACTTTACCTTTCTTAAGGGTGATATCTGCGCTCAGCTTTCCCTAGACGGGCCGGTGGATTACATCATCCATCTCGCAGGTATCGCTTCTCCGGTGTACTACATCAAGTATCCTCTTGAGACCATTCATACCGCGACGATCGGGACGGAGAATCTGCTCAAACTCGCTCTCGCGAAGAAATCAAAAAAGTTTCTCTTCTTTAGCTCAAGCGAAATTTACGGCGACCCCGCGCCCGAATTCGTACCGACTCCCGAGACGTATCGCGGGAATGTGTCGTCCATCGGTCCCCGCGCCTGTTATGACGAAAGCAAGCGCCTTGGCGAGACACTCTGTATGGTGTACCACACACTCCATAACCTTCCCGTCGCGATTGTGCGGCCGTTCAATGTCTATGGTCCGGGTATGAAGCAGGAAGACCGTCGGGTCATTCCACAGTTTATGTCGTGTGCCTTTGCTGACAAGCCTTTGCCGATTCATGGCAGTGGTCTCCAGACGAGGAGTTACTGCTACACTACCGACGCGATTGTCGGTTTCTTCAAGACCTTGCTTACGAAGCGAGGCGGAGAGGTTTATAATATCGGCAGTCACGAAGGCGAAACCAACCTGGTGGATTTAGCGAAGGCGCTTCAGAAACTGCTTCAGCGTCCGCTTAAAATTGCCAAGATTCCTTATCCGGCAGAGTATCCTGCGGACGAACCAAGCAGGCGATGTCCCGATTTGACCAAGGCGAAAAAAGAACTCGCCTATATCCCCAAGGTTGACCTTGAAACGGGACTCAAACGAATGATTGAGTGGTATAAAGACACATATACTGGTGACAGTAATTCTTCACCCATTGTTTCTCGGGCAACAAGGAAGAAGAGGTCATAGCAACTCATCCACACCTCAATGACATCACGCATTATCGTAAGCAGAGTCCCCTTTAGACTGTCACTTGGCGGTGGTTCAACCGACCTGCCTTCCTATTACGAAAAACATGGCGGATTTGTCTTCGGCGTTACCGTCAACCTATATATGGATGTGTTTGTGAAGGAACCTCGTTCGGATGACCTCGTGCATGTGCACTACAAACATTTTGAATCGGTGTCTCACGCAAAAGAGGTAACACACGATATTGCGCGGCAGGCTCTTTTGATGCGGGGAATAAGTACGAAAGTCGCCATTTCATTTAAGGCCGACACTCCGGCAGGCACGGGACTCGGTTCGTCGGGTGCGTGCGCGGTTGCGGTGCTGAAGGGCCTCGCGGTCTATCAAGGGAAGAAGCTCTCCAACCTCGAGGCGGCGGAGCAATCGTTCTTGCTCACCAAGGCACTCGGACTTCCCGACGGTGTGCAGGACCCGTACATATGTGCCGAAGGCGGGTTTGTCGCGCTCACCATAGAGAAAAATGGCAACGTGAAGGTTGAAAAACCTCGCATCGCGAAGAGCACGGTTGATGCATTTTTTGCGAATAGCGTATTCTATTACACCGGGGTCGTGCGTGAGAGCAAGCAACTCCTCGCGGAACAAGACGCTACAAAAGTACAGCAGCTTAAGCATAGGACAAAGGATATCGGCAAGGAAGTCTACCGCGCGTTTTGCACGGGGAAGCTCCAGCATTTTGGAAAACTTATGGATGAGCACTGGCATATCAAAAAGCAGATGTCATCCAAAATGAGCTCCGACCACTTTGACGAAATATACGCGGAGGCGAAACGTGCTGGAGCACTTGGTGGAAAGATTATGGGTGCAGGAGGCGGAGGCTATTTTATGTTTTATTGCCCCTCACCAAAAGCGAAACGCGCCGTACAAAAAGCACTCGCCAGGTTCAAGATGCGTGAGATGCACTTTGAGCTTGATACTAAAGGTGCACGTACGCAAATCATTACTCCCTAGCTCATTTTTCCCATGAGAGAAGCAAAAAAACGAGCGGTATTTTTTGACCGCGACGGGGTTATCCTAAAGCCTGTCGTGATGGACGGGCGACCGCGAGCGCCACACAGCATTGCGGAATACAAAACCCTTTCCGGAATGATGCCTGGGGCAAAGGAAGCGGTTGAAGAGGTTAAAGCACTCGGCTTTCTCGCGATTTTGGTGACGAACCAACCGGATATCGCGTATGGCGTTATTTCAAAAGAGGAGTGGCAGTGGATTCAGGACCAAACAAAAAGTATGCCCTTTGATGATGTCTTTATTTGTTTTCATCGGCGGGACGATAACTGCGACTGTATGAAGCCAAAGCCCGGTATGCTTCTTGATGCGCAAAAGAAATGGAACATAGACCTTGCGAAGTCTTTTATGGTGGGGGACACGGCGGACGATATGGGTGCAGCGAAGAGTGCTGGATGCAAAGGTATTTTGGTAGACGCGCCGTATAATGCTTCTCTGCCGAGTGACGCCAGGATTGATTCTCTCGCAAGCGAAGCGCTTTTTCAGGTACTAGCGTAAGAGTTTACTAGATGTAGATTTTACTACGGGATGAAAGCCATTATTCTTGCATCTGGAGAAGGTAAACGGATGTTACCGCTTACCCAAAATACCCCCAAACCACTCCTCCTTGTCAGAGGGAAGACGGTGCTCGACCACATCTTTGAAGCATTCCCCGAAGAAATTACGGAAGTAATTATCGTGGTGAGATATCTGGAAGAAAAAATAAAATCCTATTGTGGTGATGTCTTTTACGGAAAGAAAGTCCAGTATGCGGAGGGGAGTGAGAAGGGAAATGCTTTTACCTTTCTTTCGGCGAAGCCGTTCATTAAAGCGGACGAGCGGATTCTGGTGCTCTACGCGGACGAAATCCCGAGTCCAGCGAATATGAGAAAGTGTCTCGCACACGAATATAGCTGGCTTTGCAAAGAAACTGCTCGGCCAAAGTCGGCCGGTGTTGTAAAATTAAGAGAGGACGGAACTATTGAAGAAATCGTAGAAAAATCCGAACATCCTCCTTCAAACCTTGCCGCTATCGGCCTTATCGTGCTTTCGGGCAGTGTGTTTCGGTGCAAGCCGGTACAAAATGCAAACGGAGAGTATTATCTTTCGTCTATGGCGAACCAGTTTTTGAGGACACATAAGGTCTACATGGTGGTAACGGAGGGTGGATGTTCTCTCACGAGACCAGAAGATATACCAAAGGTGGAAGCATTCCTTGCAAGTAAAGATAATTCTGACCGATTGAAGAGCTAAGATAAGAAGGACGGTAGTGGGGTTGGGGCATAGAGCATATATATAATATATATAAGAAGTGTACGCCTAGGGTGTTGCGAAGGCTAGGATACAGTATGAGTAGTTGACAAAATCTACTGTTTTGTGTTATGGTTTCTACCAGAAAATGATTTGTTCGGTCAGTAAACCTTGAATTCAAAAAGAGAAAGGAAACGTATGATTAGAGGTGTTGCCTTTGACCTTGAAGGAACCGTTGTCAATGTGGAGCCGGCGCATCACGGAGCATGGATCCGTGCTGCTCGTGAGATCGGTGTCTTACTCCAGAGTCCGGAGGAAGCCATTGAGAAAGTGCCGAATTTCATCGGCGGTCCTGATGGTGATATCGTCAACCAGATTTTTGCGCTCCTGCCCGAACCTGTACAGCCAACACGAGAAGAGATGCGGATATTTCTCGAGAGAAAATGGGCGCATTATCACAGACTAGTTGATGAAATCGATCTGCGACCGCGAGACGGGTTTCTCCAGGTATACGGAGAGCTGCAGTGTGCAGGGATTCCCATGACTATCGGGACGGCGGTAGATGTCGAGAAAGGCATCATACTGCTGAAGCGCTCGGGTCTCGCTCGACTTTTTACGCTTCACGAGATTGTGATGCTCACTGATGTGAAGCACCCGAAACCTGCACCTGATTGCTTCCTTGCAACCGCAAGCGTCATGGGAATACGACCCAGAGAGCAACTCGTATTTGAGGATTCACCTCGGGGTGTGCAGTCTGGAGTCGCTGCCGGCTCCCCCGTTATTGGTATACCTGTGTACAATCACCAGATTTCCAATGGGAAATTGCTCCAAGCTGGTGTGAAAGAACTTCACTTTTTCTGGAAAGAAATTGACAGCAGGGACCTCCTTCGGAGGTATTAGAAGAAAAACTTTACATGTATTGGGTCGTCTGGAGTCAGGCGACCTTTTTTGTTGTTTATTTAAGGGGGAAGGTATACAATTTCTTTTACGTGTACTGAGTTATAGAGGGTATGTTACCTATACAAAAGCTAAAAGTGAAGATTTTTGCGGACGGAGCCGAGAAGGTTGCAATGGTTGCCCTCGCCAAAAATCCCCTTATTAAAGGTTTTACCACAAACCCAACGCTGATGCGCAAGGGCGGAGTGAGCGACTACGCCCACTTTGCCAAAGAGATTATTTCTGCGATAGCGAACAAGCCGATTTCGTTTGAGGTGTTTTCGGACGATTTTTCGGAGATGGAACGGCAGGCAAGGCTTATTGCCCCGTGGGGGAAGAATGTCTATGTAAAGATTCCGATTACGAACACGAAGGGTGAATCTTCGCTCCCACTTGTTAAACGTTTGGTGGAATCGGGAATCAAGGTAAATGTCACCGCTATCCTGACGCTCTCGCAGGTGAAAGCAACCGCAAAGGCTCTCTCGGATGCAACCCCATCCGTCGTTTCGGTATTCGCGGGACGGATTGCGGATACGGGACGGAACCCTGTGCCGATTATGAAGGATGCGAAAAAGCTTCTCGCGAAGAACAAAAAAGCCGAGCTCCTCTGGGCGAGCACTCGGGAAGTCTATAACATTGTGCAAGCGGAGGAAGTAGGTTGTCATATCATCACGGTTCCCAATGATATACTGAAGAAGCTCGATAAATGGGGGTATGCTTTGGAGAAGCTATCGCTCGATACCGTGAAAATGTTTTATGACGATGGGAAACAAGCTGGGTACCGCTTGTAAATTTCTAATTCCTAATTCACCTAATTTCTAATAAAATGGAAAATGAAGAAAGGCCGAAGAAGAAGTACGACCTTGAAGAGCGGACAGCTCTGTTTGGCGAGAATGTCATCAAACTCGCGATGAAGCTTCCAGTAAATAAAATTACTGAGCGAATAATACCTCAATTGGTAGGTTCTGGTACAGGCGTTGGTTCAAATTATTGTGAAGCGGATTGCGCTGAAAGCAACAAAGATTTTATTCATAAGATGTGTATTGCGAACAAGGAAGCGAAAGAAGCAAAACATTTTCTTCGCATGGTTGCCGTCGTCTTACCTGAAATTGATTCGGATGCGCGTACTTTAGGGAAAGAGGGACACGAACTCAATTTGATATTTACGACGATAATAAAAAATGCTCGGCAAACCGAAGAAAAGAAGAGATTTGATGAAGAAATTAGGAGGTAGCGTTTGACATTTTATTAGGTGAATTACTTGCCCGCCGAAGCCGTTTCGGCGCAGGCGGGGAAATTAGGTAATTAGAAATTTCTCTCTCATGTATTTACCCTATATAGACCAATATCTCGCCGAGGCCAAGAAAATCATTGACCAGCTTGACCGTGCGACCATCGAGCGGATGATTGAACTATTGAAACAGGTTCGTGACGAGCGAGGCCGTTTGTTTATTTTAGGTGTAGGTGGTGGAGCAGGACATGCAAGTCATGCGGTAAATGACTTTCGTAAAATCGCGGGTATGGAGGCCTACACACCGATGGACAACATCTCGGAGTTTTCGGCACGGGTGAATGACGATGGGTGGGAAAACGTAATGGCGAACTGGCTCAAAGGAAGTTTTCTTGGTCAGAAGGACGCGGTACTGGTGTTTTCGGTTGGAGGAGGTAACGCCGAAAAGAAAATCAGCGTCAATATCGTGGAAGGTGTCCGCTATGCGAAAGAAATGGGCGCAAAGGTGCTCGGTATTGTGGGACGCGACGGTGGATACACGAAACAGGTTGCCGATGCGTGCGTGGTGGTGCCGACCGTAAACCCCGAAACGGTTACTCCGCATACCGAGAGTTTCCAGGCGGTGGTCTGGCATCTTATCGTGAGCCATCCGCTCTTTGCAAAGCAGGAAGGGAAGTGGGAGTCGGTTGAAAAGACGAAGTGAGTGACGGAAAAGATTTGATAAACCCTCACCTTTTTGTATACTGTGGACACTATGGAACGGTATAAGGAGAGCATTTCGGTTTTTGTACCGGTCTACAACGAACGTGACAGCGTGCGTATCGTGGCGGAAGAAATCAGCGCCTATCTCAAAAGCCGTTTTTCCGAATACGAGATACTGCTTATCACCAGCGACCAAAGTACCGATGGCACGCGCGATATAGCGAAAAATCTTGAACGGGAAATCCCGTATTTGCGAGCCGTGAATCGAGGTAGTGACTTTAGCTACGCAGGCGCGCTTCGCACCGGCTTTAAGAACGCGAAGAAAGAACTCATTTTCTTTACCGATGGCGACCGTCAGTTTGATATACAGGAGCTTGATTTGCTTATGGACGCTATCAAGCGCTACGACGTGGTGACGGGCTATAAACTGAAGCGACATGACCCTCTGATGCGTATCTGGATGTCGTGGCTCTACAACGTGACGATGCGTACCGTGTTTCGGCTTTCCATTCGCGATATTAACGGCGCGTTCAAACTGTACCGTCGCAAAGTAGTAGACGCCGTTCACTTTCTCCCCAACCTTACGCAAGGAGTCGTAAACGTAGAGATGTATCTTACGGCGAGGGAGCATGGTTATACCATCGGTGAAGTTGGTGTGCATCATTTTCATCGGTTGACCGGTTCTCCAGATTCCGAAATCGGTACACGCGGAAAAATTATCGCCTTCGTGCGCCCGCATATTATTCTTGAATCCCTGAAGGATACCTATAAGCTTTGGAAAAAAATACATGGCAAAGGATACTAAAAAAGTACTGGTAACTGGAGGTGCAGGATTTATCGGCTCACATGTCGTGAAGCACCTTTGCGATAACGGATATGAGGTCGGGGTCATTGACGACCTTTCAACCGGATTTAAGAATCTCGTGGACAAACGAGCGACTTTTTTTGAAGGCTCCATCGCGGACAGTGCGCTTCTCCCGAAAATACTTCCGGGTGTTTCTGTCGTTTTTCATCTCGCCGCGACCTCTACCGTGAACTACTCGATGACGAATCCAAAAATCTATTTTGAAAACAATGTGATGAACGGCATCAGGCTTCTCGATGCGATGCGGAACCTCGGAGTAAAAAAACTGGTCTACGCGTCGAGTGCCGCCTCCTATAACGGAGAGAAGCGTACCCCTATCGCGGAAACCGACCCCATTGGTCCGTTAAACCCGTATGGCGCCTCCAAACTTGCCTTTGAGCAGGTGATGAGCGCGTACTTCCATTCGTTTGGGATAGAAGGAACGGCACTCCGATTTTTCAACGTGTATGGCCCGAACGACGCACAATCCAATAATCCGCGAGCAATTCCGATGTGGCTAGAAGCCGCGCTTGCCAAGAAGAAAGTCCCGTACTATTGGAAAGGCAAACAGAAACGTGACTACATCTTTGTTGAGGACGTGGCTCGCGCGGTGGTCCTCGCCGGTGAAAAGGCAAAAGGGTTTAACGTGTACAATGTCGGAAACGGAAAAGGGATGTGGATGATAGATATTCTAAGAGAGCTTGAGAACATTCTGGGCGAGAAGTTTGTGTTACAGGATATGGGGGAAAGGCTTGGCGACCCGAAGTACGCCGTTGCCGACACCAGGAAGATTCAAAGGGAACTCGGCTTTAAGCCTCTCGTCGGTTTACACGAAGGGTTAGAAAAAACGGTGGCCTATTACCGAAACCGTCTCACTCATAATTCATAATTCTTATCTTATATTCCATACTTCATAGTTCATCTCTTCTATGACACTTAGTAAAATCTCAACATTCCTAAAAAAGGTAATACGAAAAAGCGGACTCATGCCCGTGGTTTCGGCGCTTGATAAGGTGCGTTGCCTCGTCATAAAAAAGTGGTGCCTGCTCACGGGAAGAAATCCTCTGGAGTATATTTACAACGACTCGTTCTTTAGTGTTGCTCGGCACGAATCGGTTTTGGAACAGACTCCGAAAATCCTCGCCGAAACAGTCTTCGCGTTCTACAAGCCAAAAAGCGTTATTGATTTTGGATGCGGATGCGGGATTTATTTGCGCGAGTTTGAGAAACTGGGGGCGAAAGTTTTCGGTATTGATGGAAGTCCCGCGGCCGAGCGCAATCTCGCGATAGATCAAAAGAAATTCTTACTCGCCGACCTTACCAAACCCGTGTCAGTATCGGGGAAATACGACTGCGCGATCTCTTTTGAGGTTGCCGAACATATTCCTACAAATACCTCGGAAATGCTCGTGGACAACATTACCCGCGCGAGCGACCTTGTCGTCTTTACTGCGGCCCATATTGGGCAGGGAGGACACGATCATATCAACGAGCAGGACCCGGCGTTTTGGGTCGCTCTGTTTCAGAAAAAAGGATTTGAGTTTCTCGCCGAAGACACCAAGAACATAAGAAAGGCACTCGCGGACGCCGGCGCCATCTTCTGGCTCGTGGATAACATCTCCATATTCAAAAAGCGATAAATACCCTTAGCAAATTACTAAGTTTGAACCATTGATTTCAAATATGAAAATGCACATTGTTATGCACGAGAGCTTTGAAGCTCCGGCAGCTATTGAAACGTGGGCTCAAAAAAGAGGTTGGGATATCGCCTATACAAAACTCTGGGCGGGAGAGGTATTTCCTAACGAGTGCAACTTTGATTTCTTGGTAGTTATGGGTGGTCCACAATCTCCGGCAACAACAGTTGAAGAATGTCCTCACTTTGACGCTCAAAAAGAAATCGCTTTTATCAAAAAAGCTATAGATCAAGGGAAAATTCTATTTGGAGCATGTTTGGGTGCGCAACTTATCGGAGAAGCTCTTGACGCTCATTTTGAACACAGTCCTAATCGAGAAATAGGGGTTTTTCCAATAACTCTTACTGAAGATGGAAAACAGGATCCAATTCTTCGGACTTTTCCTGAAAATCTAAACGTCGGACATTGGCACGCAGACATGCCCGGGCTTACTCTCGAATCAAAAGTTTTGGCAACGAGTAATGGTTGTCCTCGGCAGATAGTTCGCTACACACCCAAAATATATGGTTTCCAATGTCATTTTGAATTTACGCGCAAGGCGATCGAAGGAATGGTAAAAAATAATGCACACGAGCTTGAAAATCATAAAGGTGCGCCTTATATAGAAACAGCAGAACAATTGCGAGTCCATAACTACAGCGAAATGAACAACCACCTATTTAAGTTCCTCGATTTACTAACAGGACCCTTTAGTTGATGGAAAAAACAAAGATACTCGCCAGACCGTAGATATCACCAGGACTTCGAATCCTACCATTTTCCATTTTCGTTATTTCCTTTTCTCGCCGATGAAGTAGATGAAAGCCGAGACCTCAATGGCGCGGGGGAAGAGATTGAAGAGGAGGTCAAAGATGCGCAAGGGCGAGAGAATCGCCATAAAGAAGTAGGTCGCAAGGTTGTAGGCGGACTCGGAAATAACGGAAAAGGGAAGCGCAAAAAAGTACATGAGAAAGGTGACAAGTGCCGAAGCGGGGCCACCGAGCGACCCGACCTTTTTAGGGGTGAAATCATAAAACTTCTGTTTGAGTCCTTCGTGGGTGAGCCTGCTGTAGTCGTTTGGCGAAGCGTGGAAGGGCATGATGAACGGTATGCTGATGTAGACAAGGCCACCGGGTTTTACCACTCGGCGCATTTCGCGCATGGCACTTTCCGCGTCCGGTGTGTGTTCTATGGTGGATTCTGAAATGAGCATATCAACGGAGGAGTCTTTGAAAGGGAGTGAAGAAGCATCGGACACGATGTCCACGTTCTTAAATGGAAAGATATCAAGGTTGATGACGTCGGGGTGCAGTTTGGTAATTCCGGAACCGACATTTACGATGATTTTGTTTTTTGAATTCTTTCCGAAGGCTTCCTCAATGGTGTATCCTGGGCGCTGTCCAAAGTAGGAGACGCTTCCGATGGCGTACGTGAGAAACATAAAGAGTCTCGGCGACTTTTTGACAAGCGATTTGAGACGGTTCACGAACTGCTTCGCCTCCGCGTCATACTTCTGCATCATGGCGTCCGCGTCTTTGGTGAAGCAGAGTTTTCCGTTGAGCACAGGAAAACTCTCGGGGCACGAGGAACACGTAAATCGGTTTTCGTGTCGTGAAAGTCCCCCTTTTTTGCAAACGGGGCACTGTAAGGCGGGGAGTAATTTGTCTTCTGCAGTTTTCTCCATATGTTTCTTTGTCTATGCGCATCATGATAAGCTATAGTTTCAAAATATGCTATCCGTTTTACGTTCACATATCCTCGCGGTCTTGTTCGCGCTTTTCGTAAGTGTTCTGTACGGATTGCCGTTCGTGCTTTTTCCGCTCTCTCTGGGAAGCGACTATCACGGTGTCGCGATGCTCCGAACGGCAAACGAAGAGTCCTATCTTGGAAGAATTCACGATATTGTGGACGGGCACGGGGCGCTTGGCTCCCCGTTTCTCTTTGAATATAAAGACGAACCTCCGCTTGCCCCACCGACCGGTGAATGGCTCTACGCCCTCCCAGTGCTTCTTTTTGGCGTCTCGCTCATAACGGTGCTTGCCGTAAGTAAGTTCATTTTACCCGCGATTCTTTTCTTGCTTGTCTATGCGCTGATACTGCGCCTCACCGAAGGTGGGGGATGGCAAGCGAAACTGAATGCCGTCGCGGGAGGACTCTTCGTGGTGCTCGGCTACGACCTCATTGATTATCGGACGGTAGGTATGTATCTCAAAGGTATAGATGCTCCCGCCTCCTTTTTGCTGTGGGCAAGGCCGGTTAATCCAATCCTCGGCGCACTTTTTCTGTTTTCTTTTTTACTGTGTGTCGTTGCGATTTTACGAAACACGGCCAAGCGCAGGAGTGCCATTGTGGGCGGGGCAGTCTTTCTCGCGCTCATGTTTTCAAGTTACTTTTTCAGTTGGGGTATCGCGCTCTCGGTGCTCGGTATGCTTATCGTACTTCTTCTCGTGCGCAAGGAGTACCGGACCGCAGGCACCCTCACGGCTCTCGTTCCTCTCGGGATACTTTTCGCCACACCTTACTTTGTCGGAGCCTGGCGTGCAACACAAAGTCCGTGGTATTCCGCTTCAGTGTTACGTAATGGGCTGTTTCTCACACACTACCCGATTTGGAACAAACTTCTCTTTGCGACACTTCTTTTCTTTCTTGTGGCACTCGCGGTTGATTTCTTGCTGAAAAAGAAAAGGGGAATTGCTGTTTCCGTGGCGCCGTGGCACCTTTTTACCGGTGCACTCCTTCTTGGTGGTTTCTGGGCATACAGTCAGCAGATACTTACGGGAAGAACTATTTGGCCGTACCATTTCGTGCAATACACTATCCCGCTCGCCATGATTGTCGTTATGGTGCTTTTGTTCCGCATTGTACGCGAGCACAGCCAAGCGCTCTGGGGGGTACTGGTGTCGGTAGTGATGTTCTCGTCCCTTTCCTTTGGCCTCTACACGCAGGTGAGTGCATATCGCGGGGCTTACCCCTATTTTGCGGGGATTCAGCATTACGGGGCTTTATTTTCCTGGCTGAACGCAAAACAGAAAGATTGCGTGGTGTTTGTTAACGAAGACCGTCCCGAAACGGTCATGCTGAACACCGTTATTCCGGCCTACACACACTGCAATCGCTACGCGTCATCGGAACTGTATTCGCTCATGCCGGAGGAGCGCTCGCTTGATAGCTATCTTGCCACGCTACGACTTCGTGGTGTATCTTCCGAGACGATAGATAGTTATATGCAAGGGCACAAGAACGAAGCCGGCGGGTACCTTGCTTCCAACTGGCAGGGAGTGTTTGGGGTAAAAGATTTCCCGGATTTTTCCGACCCGCTTTTTGAAAGACGGCTACAGCAATTTCCTCTGCAGTACAAAGAATTTATGCGCAAAGATTTTGAAACAGAGCTTCGGAGAAACCGCCTGGATTACATTCTGATAAAGGGAGAGCCATCGGCAAACGCGGAGAGTCTACTCCGTTCACGAAAGGTTCTGTACGCTGACGGCGATGTAAAGGTGTATCAATTTTGATGTCTATGGTAGTTTGTCGGTATGACGTTACGAGAAACATACAAAACCTACTTCAGTTTCCCGATGCTTGATAGCTTCATCAAAGCGTTTCTTCGGGGTTCCGTCGATTTCAGTGCACGGGTCAAAGGGTTTCATTTTCCCAAGAATTATTTCCGTCAGCAGAAATGGGAAATGCTCACGGGGCGTTACGAACCGGACAGTGTGGAGGTCTTCAAGAGTTTACTTGCCCCCGGCATGACCGTTGTTGATGTCGGTGCGCACATTGGTTATTTCACTCGGCTGTTCTCGGAGCTTTCAGGGGGAAAAGGAAAAGTGCTCGCGCTTGAAGCCGACCCGTTCATTTTTGAGCTCCTCAAAAAGAATGTGAGCAGACGTTCCAACGTAACGGCACGGCAAATGGCGGTGAGCGACCAGAGTGGAACCATTGATTTTTTTCATAGCGACGAGAAAAGTGGATGTGGCTCCACGGTGGAGAAACTTCCCGCCACATTTAAGAAGACAAAGCTTACGGTTCCTGCACGTACGCTTGATGCGCTCGTTCTCGAAGCGGGACTTTCGCGCGTTGATTTTATCAAAATGGATATTGAAGGAGGTGAGCCAAAGGCACTCTCCGGTATGCGAAAGACTTTGGAACAGAATCCTGCTATCATACTCGTGACCGAATTCGCCCCCGAATGGCTCCGCGCGGGAGGTATGGAACCGCTTCGTTTCCTGGAAGTGCTGAGGAGTTTCGGTTTCAACATCTACGCTATTATCGACGGTTCACTCCTCCCGTTCAATCCCAAGACGGAGGAAGAAATGCGAGCGGTAATGCCTTCCTATTTTATGAATATCTGCTGTAAACGAGACCGATAACATATACGGTAGTATAAGGGTTATAATCGTGTCATTTTTATCTTGCGTTCGGGTTTATCATTTAGGATTTTTTTCGGATTTCGATATTAGCATTTCGAATTTATACAGAGGTTATGGCAAAGAAAGCTATCATCAGCGGTATCACAGGACAGGACGGCTCCTACCTTGCGGAACTTCTCCTTGAAAAAGGGTATGAAGTCTACGGCCTTCAGAGACGTGCAAGTCTTCCGAATACCGGTCGTGTGGACCATCTCTATGGCAAGAAAGGGTTCAATCTGACGTACGCCGACCTCTCGGACAGCTCCAACCTGCTCCGTGTGATCAAGAAAGTCCAGCCGGATGAGTTTTATAATCTCGGAGCCCAGAGCCATGTCGGGGTGAGCTTTGATGTTCCCGAATTTACGGTGAACACCAACGCGCTGGGACCACTGCGTATTCTTGAAACCATCAGAAATCTTGAGATGCCGATACGGTACTATCAAGCAAGTTCTTCCGAAATGTTCGGTAAGGTTTTGGAGAAACCTCAAAAAGAAACCACTCCGTTCAATCCGCAATCACCGTACGGGCTTTCCAAGGTGTTCGCTTATCACATAACCAAAATATATCGGACTGGGTACAACATTTTCGCTTCCAACGGAATTCTTTTCAATCACGAATCGCCACGCCGTGGCATTAACTTCGTGACCCGCAAAGTGACGATGGGTCTTTCTCGGATTTCGCTTGGACTGCAGAAAACGCTTCGGCTCGGTAACTTGGATGCAGAGCGTGATTGGGGATACTCCAAAGATTACGTAGAAGCGATTTGGAAAATACTCCAGCACAAAGAAGCGGATGATTTTCTCATCGCCACCGGAGAGACACACTCGGTACGCGAATGGGTAGAGGAAGTGGGAAAGCATCTCGGCATGGAGATTGTCTGGAAAGGGAAAGGGCTTGAGGAGAAAGGAATTGATCAAAAGACCGGGAAGACAATTATTGAAATAGACCCCATTCACTTCCGCCCGAACGAGGTTGAGTTCCTTCAGGGGGATGCGACAAAAGCAAAAAAGCTTTTGGATTGGACACCAAAAACGACCTTTTCGGGACTCGCTAAGCTTATGACTGAGGAAGACCTTATCTACGTGAAGCGGGAGGCAGCTGAGGGGCATCCTGTAGTGACACAGCAGAAGTTTCAAGCGTAGGAGTTATTGGTGTTTGGTGATTGATTATTTCTCTATGCAAAAAATTTTCCTTGGTAAAAAATTAGTCGCCATTAAGGCCTCGCTTATGAGTGTGCGTGAGGGCACGCACCCGCTTTCTTCGCATGACGATGCGCTCCAGATTATGACGATGAAGCGCGCGAAGGGACACATCGCCAAGGCGCACCGCCACGTTCCCGCAAAGCGAGAAACCAAGCTCTTGCAGGAGTGTCTCGTTGTCATCAAGGGCAAGATACGTTTTGACCTTTTTGACACGCACAAACGTTGTTTTAAGAAGGTTATCGTGAAGGAGGGTGAGGCAATGCTTATTTTGGACACCGCGCACGAAGTACGCTATTTGGAGGACACGCTCGCCTACGAGCTCAAGAACGGTCCGTTCATCGACGACAAAAGATTTATTTAACGCGTACGTTGTAGAATCGCTTTATGGCGGAAATGATGAAGTCTATCTCGTCATTCGTGAGTTGCGAGGAGGAGGGAAGCCAGAGGCCACGCTTGGCGTAGTGCTCGCTTACGGGGAAACTTTTTCCCGTGTACTCTTTTTTGTATACCTCCTGCGTGTGCACCGGCGGGTAGAAGAATCTCGTATCAATGCCTTCTTTTCTGAGAAAGTCGGCAAGCTTTGCGGGTTCGTCCACGAAGATATCCATAAACCACGGGGTCGTCACTGAAAGGTCGGTTTTGATGAACTCAACCTGTGGCGTGTCCGATAGTCCATCTTTGAAGCGGGCAAACATCTCTTTCTTGCGCTTCATACGCCAGGAAAGCTTTTTGAACTGCTCTACGCCGATGAGCGCGAGCACCCCCGACATCTTAAAGTTGAAACCAAAGTGGTCGTGGATGTCGGGGCCCTTTCCTGTCCGTCCGAAATCTTTGAGCAGTTTAATTCTATCGTGCCACTTTGGGCTATCTGTGACGAGTACCGCTCCTTGCGTCGTTGAAATAATCTTGAACAAACTGAATGAGAAACTGCCGATATCGCCGAACGTACCTAAATGTTTTTTGAAAAAATGAGTGCCCTTGTAGTACGAACCGAGCGCTTGAGCGGCGTCTTCAATCAAAAAAAGATTGTGCTTTCTGCAAAAGGCGACAACTTCATCCATGTTTCCCGAACGCCCGTTGAGGGGCACATACATCATCGCCTTGGTACGAGGTGTGAGGGCCTTCTCCGCGCAGGTGAGGTCAAGACACAGGGTTTCCCGCTCAATATCCACCAAAACAGGCTTGAGGCCGATAATGAGGCAGGAGTTTGGGGTGGCAATCATTGTGGAGTTTGGTACGAGGACCTCATCTCCGGGTTTGAGCTCAAGGGCGAGAAGTGCTTGCGTGAGCGAAATAGTGCCATTTAAGGTGGTTACGGCAAACGAGGCGCCCGTCACATTTTGGACGGTTTTTTCAAATTCACTATTCCAAGGTTTTCCTTTATTGTTACTTTTGAGGTAGTCGTAGACGGCCTTCGCTTCTTCTTCGCCGAACCACGGTTCCATTTGCGGTATATGCATACTATCTGTAATCTTATGGCTACTACATTTGTTATAACAATACGAACTTACGAACAAGATACGAACGTACGAACAACACCCTGCGCTTCCTGTCTGCGTGCGAACATGCACAGGCAGGCTGTGCAGGGTCTCGCGCGACCCACAGGGTAGAGCGCCCTATGGGTCGCTCTTGAACTTTACAAGCGACGTAGAGTAAGATGAATTGTCGTTGCGATACTCCTATTTCCGAGCCGAGGAGCTTATATGGTTTTGCCTAAACCATGTAATGGGTTCTTCCTGAGCCATATAGTATACTACCCCACATGAAGATTTTTTTCATTACATCCAAGCTTAAAAACAAGGACACTGCTTCAGGGTCGGTCATTGAGATTGACTATATGATTAGGGAGCTTGTTCGCCTTGGGAACGACGTCACCGCGGTCACTGTGTACTCGCGCGACAACGACCTGACCGAAGAGACCCCCTACAAAGTGCTTAATGAACACGTTACAACCCCGCGTCTTATTCCCGCGCAGCTTGCCGTGTATCGGATACTTAAGAAGTACGAAAAGGATGCCGACATTTTTCATATTGACGCGCAGTATATGTACGGTGCCGGACTGTATCGGCTTCTTGGGGGCATTCGTCCGCTCTTTGCCTATCTCATTAGACCGCCACTTATCAAAGATGAGTACGTCTCTTATTTTTTCCAGAAGCGTTTTCAGAAAAAAGAGTGGTCGCTTCAAGGATTTCTGCGACATGTCAAAAAGAAAATCAGATATGCAATTGAGCGCTTTCTTTTGACGCCGATTCTCGCCGACCGAGTTGACTTTGTTTCCTGCCTCAATCCGCTTCTCCTCAAAGAACATCGCGATTTCGGACTTCGAAAAGCACGGTACGGGCTTATTATCGGCGATACCTATCCTATGGATAGCGTCATGCGTGAAGCGGGCATCACGGAGGAGAGCTACGCGCTTCGCGCGGGGAAAAGTGAGAAAGTTGTTTTGTATTGTTCAGGTAGGATGGCGCCGGGGAAGGGCTACGACCTCCTTCTTGAAGCCTTCGCGCGGGTGAAAAACAAAGAGGGGTTTAAGGTACTCCTTGGAGGTAACGGACCGGAAGAGGGAATGGTGCGTCAGGCAATCATAGACCTCGGACTTCAAAAGTACGTGGAACTGACGGGGTGGGTCAGTCGAGAAAGAATGTTTGATTATCTCAAAGAGACAGACATCTATGTCTTCGCGCGTTGGGGCACGACACTCTCCGCGCTCACGCTTATGGAAACTCTCACCTTCGGTATTCCACTTATTGTGCCGAGGGGCTCGGGACTCTCTTGGACGGCAGGGAAGAGCGCGCTTACGTTTGAAGCCGAAAATCCCGATGACCTCGCAAGACAGATTGAACGTCTTGGCGCGGACGTGGAACTGCGAAAGGAACTTTCCCGCGAGTGCACGAAGCGTTTGAAAGAAGCCGACATTGACCCGCGTCAGACGGTTGTCGCCATTAACGTGATTATGAAAAGTTTAGTGTTTAGTCCCCGTGACAAGTATCCGCTTCAGGAGTTTCTTAACGGGTACGGGCATTCTGGTAAGTAGCCGATAGAGTTTTTGTGCAAGCACAAGCGTTTCTCCATAACCTCTCATACACACACCCTGAAGAGCGTCACCGAGGTGACGCTCTTTTGTCTTTTCCATAATCGTTGTGGTATCCACAATGCGGATGTTCTTCCACCCGCGTTTCCCCAGCACAAATCGACGGAGAATTTTTTGTGGTCCTGGCCAGCCATGGAAGGGTTGCTGTTCCTTAATGACGACACGTAGTGCCGGGTAGGTGTTGTGCAAGGCAATCGTACCTCCGTCTATGACGAAGTTGCTCCACGTGAGAAAATCTTCCTTACCCGGTTCGTAGGCGTGATAGTTGACGTCAAGGTAGAGAAGCTCAATCGGTTTGTTCCACGTCGGGGCGACTTTGTCCGAGAAATCACGAATGGGTAGAACCGTTGAGGTGAGTCCGGTGAGCTCCATATTTTTCGTGAACTCATCAAAGGTCCATATTGCCTCTCCGTTTCGCTTTGCGAGGTGGTCGGGACTTCCCGTGTGCGGATCTATCGCAAAGACGGGGATGTTTTTTCCCGCCTGCGAGCCAAGTCCAAGGGCAACCGTTGATTTTCCTTTCCACGACCCAATCTCCACGATGACTCCTTTCCCCGTGCACGCCTTCGCCAAATCAAAAAGCGTATGGAGCTCGGGGTCTGATGCCCATCCTTGTATAGAGTCCGCACATTCGTGTAGTCGTATTTTTTCGGCGGGGGTGGGCATGGTTAGACAAGTTTTCGGGTAAGATGCAATTTTTCGGCTAGATAGTCTACGAATACCGCTACTTCTTCCTTCTTCTTCTTCATTTCGGTGGACCCCTCCTTTAGCCAAAGCTTTACAAGGTCAAGTGGGGCACCTTCCTTGAGCATTGCGGTGAGGAGATTGAGGAGCGCCTGTTCGTTATACTGGAACGTATTCAGCTGTTCTTTAATAAGAAAAGGGAGGTCCGCAATAGCAGTGCATTTCTTTACCATGGGGAGTGTGTTGTAGAACGTGTCACCAAATGTGATGACTGGTTTTTTCATCAGCACGGCTTCCCAACCACTCGTACCCGTGAGCGTCACTATGAGCTTCGCTTGCTTCAGGATATCAAAGTTGACCACGGTCGGTGGAAGTAACTTGAGGTTGGGAATTTTTTTGAGTTCTTTGTAGTAACTCCTCGGTCGAAATCCCCACATACCCGGATGCTCCTTAACATAAAGCGTCATAGATATCGGGAGTGATCGGGCGATTTGCTTACACATCCACAGCTGGTCATTGTAGTACGGGGCAAAGAGGGCAATGGACATCTCGGGTTCAAGTTGTAGGGGATAGAAGGCAAATTCCTCGTTCGGATTGAACATGTCGTAGAAATCTTGAAAACCAAAAAGCACACGCAGTTTTCTCTTTACGCGGTCAACAAGAAGATACAGCGGATTTTTTACGTAGTCTCGGTTTTTGTAACGAACATAATCTCGTGCATTCCGTAGCACCCAATAGATAGATTTTCCAATATAGTGAGGCAAGAGAAAGCGGAATTGTCTCCCACGGTTTACCGGTCGTTCTTTGAGGGTGTCGTACGCCGTATACGGCGCGGGGTTTTCTCGAAACGCGCGGAGGAAGGCTTCCGCTCGAGTCGCTTCTTCTTTGAGGACGAGATTCTTTTTCTGAAGCTCTTTATACACGTCCTCGACAAAGGTAAGCTCTTCGTACTTTTCGGTAAGCGTATAGTTCACTCCAATACGCTCCGAAACAATGAACAAGGTTTTTATCCCTCTTTTCTTCGCAATGTGGTAAAGCAAGAAACAGCTCACATCGGTAATTACCGAAAAGATAATCACGTCGGGCTTTTCTTTGTCCAGAAAATCAATAATCTTTCGTGCGCTACCGGTAATGGTGCGCATCATCTCTTCGTGCGAAAGGAGAGGAGTGTTATGTGGGTATTCACGGAGACCGAGCCCGTAACGCACCGTTCGGTCAATTTCAATATACGGCCAGAGGTTTGGGATGCCGTACTCCTTTTCAAGCTGCTCCAGATAGGCGAGGTCAAGCGGTTCGTCTTTATAGGAGTTGTGGAGGTCTGCTTCCATCAAAAAGCCAGAATAGAGAATCTCCGTTTGAGTTTTTAGAAAATGGAGACTCGGCGTAAGCTCAACGTATGCGCAGAAATCTTTGATGCCGTAACGCTCTTTAAGATTCACCGCCATAGCGTGTCCTGTGTAGGCGAATTGCCGTTGTAGTTGAAAGCAGATTTTCATGGCTGTAGGTATAGGTTCCTTGTAGTATAGTAGTGTAACAAATGACCAACTCTTTTGGTTGTGAAAAGGAGTACCTATGTAACTCACGAATGCACTCCTTTGTCATACGCTATGACTCCTCTTCAAAAACTGAAACATGACCAGGAAAAACTCGTGGGGACACGTGTCTATCTTCGTGCACTTACCGTGGAAGACGCTACCGTGGACTACTCGCGTTGGCTTTCGGACCCCCTGGTGAATCATTTTTTGGCGACCAAGAGTGCAACCGTTTTGGAACTCAAGCAGTATATCACGACGAAGAATAAGCGTGATGATTGTGTGCTCCTCGGTATCTTTCTCAACGAATCCGCTCGTATGATAGGCACGGTGAAGCTTGAATACATTGATACTGCGGCGCGGACGGCGGACATAGCGATTATGCTTGGCGACCGTACGCAGGCAGGGAAGGGGCTTGGCGGAGAGGCAATGCAGATACTTATTGAGTTCGCATTCTCCGTTCTCAATCTTTCGGTCATGACGCTTGGTGTAGTCGCTCAAAATACCCCCGCGGTCCGTGCCTATCAGAAACTGGGGTTTGCGGAGACCGGCATAAGTCTTGGTGTGGTAAAGTATGGGGGACAAACGTACGACCAAATGACCATGCGGTTACAAAAAGCATAGTAATTCATTCAAAGTACCAGTATGGAAATTCTAGCCATTATTCCAGCGCGAGGAGGAAGCAAAGGAATTGTAAATAAGAATATCAGGGTTTTTGCGGGTAAACCACTTATTGCGCATACGATTGATGTGTCGAAAAAGTCTCGTCACATTACGAGAACGGTGGTGTCTACCGATTCAAAAAGGATAGCCGACGTAGCGAAAACCTGCGGAGCGGAGGTTCCGTTTTTGCGCCCCTCCGAATTTTCCGGTGACCATGCTAAAATAACCGACGCGATAGTTCACTTACTGCAAACAATGCGAGCGGAGATGAACTATCGACCCGAGGTGATTGTACTGCTTCAGCCAACTTCTCCCTTACGCACCGCCCTTGATGTTGATAACGCAATTGACCTACTCCTTACGCGAGGTGCTCCCGCAGTGGTGAGTGTTTGTAGAACAGAGCAACTCCTATTCACGAAGGACGAGAAAGGCAAACTGTTGATGGTGAGTGATGAAGTTTTTTTACATTCAAGCAATCGTCAGGAGCTTAAGGATACGTATAAGCTTGACGGCTCCATGGTCTACGCGCTTCCGACTGAGGTGTTCCTCAAGGAAAAAAGTTTTCTACCTAACGGAACTATTGGGTATGAGATTCCGCGGTGGCGGGCGGTTGATATCGATGAGCCACAGGATTTTTTGGTAGGGGAGCTTGTTTTTGAAAACAGAAAGAAGATTGAACAATCGCTTAAAAAATTTCACGAGAGAGTATGAAGAATCGACTACCACTTAGCAAGGGAAAGGGGACTGCGCTTTGGGAAAAAGCCAAAAAGCTGATACCGGGAGGTAATCAACTTCTCTCCAAACGTTCCGAGATGTTTCTTCCCGGACTGTGGCCCGCGTACTATGAAAAGGCAAAAGGAATTGAGGTAACCGACCTTGATGGGCGCACGTTTTTGGATTTTTCCATAATGGGGGTGGGCGCGTGCATACTTGGATACGCGGATAAGGATGTTAACAAGGCGGTCAAGCGGGCGGTTAACCTCGGCTCAATGTCCACACTCAACTCTCCCGAGGAAGTGGAACTCGCCGAGCTCCTCTGCAAACTCCATCCGTGGGCAGAAAAAGTGCGCTACGCTAGGACGGGAGGTGAAGCAATGGCCATCGCTGTTCGCATTGCTCGCGCGCATAGTGGAAAGGCAAAACTTGCTTTCTGTGGATATCATGGTTGGAGCGATTGGTACTTGGCCACAAACCTGTCCGACTCAAAGGGTTTGAACGAACATTTACTTGCGGGTCTCGACCCCGCCGGCGTACCTCCCGAGCTTCAGGGTACGGTACTTCCTTTTGCGTACAACAAGACTAACGAGCTTGAGGCGCTTACGGAAAAGTACAAAGACATTGGAGTGATTGTTGTTGAGACGGTGCGTCACCATGAGCCGGAACAGGACTTTCTTAAGAACGTTCGTGCCATTGCGGATAAGATAGGGGCGGTGCTTATCTTTGACGAGATTACGGTCGGCTGGCGGATAGCTCTCGGTGGAGCTCACCTGCACTACGGAGTCTATCCGGATATTGCCGTCCTTGGAAAATCAATCGCAAACGGGTATGCGATGGCGGCGATTATCGGAAAGAAAGAGATGATGGATTCTGCACAGAAAACATTTATCAGTAGTACGTTTTGGACGGAACGTATCGGACCCGTGGCTGCGCTCGCGACTATTCGTAAGATGAAGCGGATAAAACTTCCCGCATATCTCTCGCGTATTGGGCGAAGTATCGGTGACGGTTGGAAGAAGCTCGCGCACAAGCACGGCCTCAACATCGCAGTACACGGACCGGAAGCACTCGTGGGTTTCGCGTTTCAGTACGGGGAGGAGAGTCAGGCTGTACGCACGCTTTTTACGCAGGAAATGCTCCGCCGTGGGTTTCTCGCGTCGGGAAGCGTGTATGTTTCCCACGCGCATACGGAAAAATTGGTGAAGCGGTATCTTTCCGCCGTTGACGACGTATTCGGATTACTCGCAAAAGCAATCGTGAAAAAGAAAGTTACGGCCATGCTTCAGGGAGGGGTGGCTCACAGCGGTTTTCAAAGGCTGACTTAATATGACACACGGCACGTTCACCTTTTTACAAATCGGACTTGGTTCAATGGGAAAGCGTCGTGTGCGCAATCTGCTTTCGCTTGGCGAGAAACATATCATTGGTTTTGATTTCTCCGCGGACCGGCGGAAAGAAGCCGAAGAAACATACGGCATACGGACAGTTGATTCACTTCAGAAGCTTTCCGACGGTGACTACGACGTCATTCTTATTTCCACTCCGCCTCATGCGCATGGCGACTATCTTCGGTTCGCGGTAAGCAAGAAGAAACATTTCTTTGTTGAAGTGACCACAAGCGATGATGGATACGCGGAAGTACTCGCAAACAAGGATGCGACTGTCAAAGCGCCTTCCTGTACGTTCAGATTTAATTTTGCCGTACAGACAATGAAACAGTGCCTAGAGGCGGGGAATATAGGAAAGGTTCTGGCTTTTCAGTATCATATGGGTCAGTTCCTTCCAGACTGGCATCCGTGGGAAGATTACCGAACCGTATATTTTTCCAAAAAAGAATCTAGTGCTTGTCGAGAAATGTTCGCCTTTGAACTTGTCTGGCTGAATTATCTTTTCGGCTCAACCGTTAAAGAGGTTTCGGGTTCCATTGCCAAACTCTCGGACCTAGAGATGGATGCGGACGACACCATCACTGCGAACGTTACGTATGAGAACAACATTCGGGGTACGCTCCTCATTGACGTGATCTCACGTAAACCGTTCCGCACACTTCGCATACTCGGAAGTGAAGGGGTGCTTGAGTGGGAGCGTTTCAGTCAGGAGATACATGTGTATGACGCGCACTCTAAACGTACCGAGGTCATTCCCATTCCCAAAGGACATGCGGAAAAGGGGTATAGTAACGAAGAAGAGATGTACAGTAAAGAAATGCAGGCATTTTTAGACGCGCTTCGAGGTGGTCCGCCATACCCGTATTCGTTTGAGGAAGACCAAACCAATCTTAAGGCACTCCACTCCCTAGTTAACAAATGTAATTAAAAAGCAATGAAACGCACACAAACCAAACAGCAGAACGAGGCGCTTACCTACTTCGGGAATTACGCGGGAGATTGGGAAAGAAAAGCACAGACTGCTAAACACACCGAGGTAAATGTGATTGTTCAGCGTAACGACTTTGTGCTCAAGGTGGTGAAGGAAAGAAAAAGCACCAGGTCGGTGCTTGATGTCGGGTGCGGGACCGGAGATTTGGTGTGTGCGCTTGCCAAAAAGGGGACCACAGCTGTGGGAATTGATTTCGCAAAAGAGATGATAGAACGGGCACGTACACACGCACAGGCGAAGCACCTCACTAAAGCCTGCTTTGAACACGTTTCTGTTTTTGACTATATGGCTCCCGCGGGCGCCTTCGACGTCGTTTCCGCGAATGGTTTTATAGAATATATTTCGTATGCCGAGTTGGAACAATTTCTCTCGCGTTCATCTGGAATGCTCGCTCGGGGTGGGTCACTCGTTATGGGTTCCCGTAATCGTCTTTTCAATCTCTTTTCCCTCAATACCTTTACCAAGGAGGAGATACAAGAGGGAAATGTCCTCACACTCCTCTCGGAAGCCCTCGCGGTTGCGACCGCGAAACGTATCAGCGACCTTTCTGGTGTAAAGGCGCTCCCTCTCCAAAAAGCAGGAAAGAAACATGCCGGTACCGGCATTCATGTGGCGACACGCTATCAATTCACTCCCGTACAGCTCATCACGCTTCTTCGTACCTACGGATTGGAGACGGTTGAGCTGTTTCCAATTCACATTCATGGTGCGCCCCCTTCCTTTAAAGAAATCTATCCGGACGTGCACGGCCATATTTCTAATTTGCTACAAACCTATGCGGAGGGGAATATGAACCTGATACCACAAGCCTCATCATTTATGGTTCATGCGAAAAAAAAGTAACGGCGCACCAAAGGTAACCATCGTGATGTATCACTATGTGCGCGACATGGCGAGCACGAAGTATCCCGAGCTCAAGGCGCTCCACAGTGGCGCGTTTTTAGGACAGATACGGTATTTTCTGAAGCACTATTCGGTTATCAGGATGGAAGAGCTCATCGGAGCGGTTACGGAAAAAAGGAAGCTTCCCGAAAACGCGCTCCTTCTTACGTTTGACGACGGGTACAAGGACCATGTTGAGTTTGTCTTTCCGGTACTCAAGAAATTTGGCATTCAGGGAAGTTTTTTCGTGCCGGTGGAGACGGTGAGTAAGCATAAAATGCTTGAGGTAAACAAGATACACTTTATTCTTGCCTCCGTCTCGGACAAAGAAGAGATACGTGCCGATATACGTTCACTGATGCATACCTACCGCGGGAAGTACGCGCTCAAATCCGAAGAGGAGTACGTTCGTGTGCTAAAGACGGAGGAATGTCGCTATGACACCAAAGAAGTGGTGTATATCAAGCGAATGCTTCAGCGTGAACTTCCCGAGAAGTTCAGGACGCTGGTTATCGATTTTCTTTTCCAAAAATATGTTTCAGAAAGTGAGTCTTCGTTTGCGAAAGAACTGTATTTGAATAGCGACGACATTAAGCAGATGAAGGAGGGCGGTATGTATATCGGCAGTCACGGGTATAATCATTATTGGATGAATACACTTTCACCCAAACGACAGCAAGAAGAAATAAAGAAATCGCTCGCGTTTTTACAGGGATTGGAGTGCAGTAAAAAACCGTTTGCGTTTTGCTATCCGTATGGGGCGCATAACGATGCCTTACTCACCGTCTTAGCAAGGGCAGGATGTGCTGTCGCGGTAACTACCCGTGTGGCTGTCGCCAATATCGTAAGTGACAACCCACTCCTTCTCCCACGGCTAGACACCAACGATTTTCCAAAAGACGCGAAAGCTCCTCCTAACAAATGGACACGGCAAGTGATTGTGCCGTAGAATATACAAAATAGACTCTATAGTCCCCGATATGAAAATCAAAGAGATGCAACAGGGCGACCGACCTCGGGAGAAGCTGATGAAGAAAGGTGCGGGCGCGCTCAAAAAAGAAGAACTTCTGGCAATTTTGCTCCGAACGGGAATCAAAGGCAAGAACGTGTTACAGATTGCCAGTGATATTTTGCTTACCTATGGGGATAAAAAATTGCTGGATGCATCATTTCAAGAGCTACGAAATATGCGCGGGGTTGGCCCGACTAAGGCAGTGCAGATTCTTGCGGCGGTTGAGCTTGGAAGAAGGTTACACAGGGAGAAAGAAGAGAAAGAGGTTTATGTAGAGTCCCCGGAAGATGTGCTCAAGGAAGTTGCGCATATTCGTGAAAATAAAAAAGAAAACTTTGTCGCGCTGTATCTGGACGCTCGGAGCCGTTTGATTCACAAAGAAACCATCTCAATCGGTACACTCAATGCAAGTCTCGTGCATCCGCGTGAAGTTTTTGAACCGGCACTCCGCAGTCACGCCGCCAGCGTTGTTGTGGTGCATAATCATCCGTCCGGAGATATTGAACCGTCGCTGGAAGACAGGGAAGTTACCGAGCGTCTCGTAGAAGCAGGTAACATCCTCGGCATTGAGCTTGCCGACCATCTCATTGTCTCCAAATCAACCCATATGAGTTTTAAGCAGAAACAACTAATCCAGTAAGTATCTGAATAGATGTCAACAGTTAACACGTGTTAACTGTTGACATTCAAGTTAACAAGAGTATACTAGCACTATGGAAAGTAATGATAGAAAATACATATCCGCAACTGAAGCGGCAAAGATACTAGGTGTAAGTCGCACTGCTGTTTTTAACAAGATTCAGAACGGTAGCATTAAAGCAAACAAGGTAGGACGTAATTATATTATTGCCCATGATGAGCTTAATAGGATTTTAGGGTTGGAACTTACTGATGAAAAAAAGAAGGAGATTGAAGCATCAGTTGAAAAAACCATTAAAGAATATGGCGAAGCGCTCCGTTTACTTGGTAAGGAATAACCATGAATCCAATTTCTGTTGCCGAAGTTGAATATGTTGCCCATACCCTCGCACAAAAGTGGATGACTTGGAATGAGCCGATTCCGGAGTTTAAAACCCGAAACCCTCACATCCTTGAGAGTTGTCTTGTTGCGCCGTTTCAAAGATTCGACAAGAAGTATTTGTATCAGGGGCTTATTGAAAAATCCTCGGTGCTTTTCTATTTTATGATTAAAAATCACCCTTTTCAAAATGGCAATAAGAGAATTGCCGTTACTACGCTTTTATATTTTTTCCACAAGAATGAGAAATGGCTTCGGGTCAGCAATCAAGAGCTTTATAATTTTGCGAAGTGGGTTGCGGAGAGCAACGCGCACGTCAAAGATGCGACAGTTGACGCAATAAAGAAGTTTATCGGCCTCTATATAAAAGGTGCTAAGGAGACTGAAAAATAACATGCCCCTATTTACGTGGATTGGAAAAGAGAAGGTGGTGAACCACGATAAGGAGGTGCCGTTTCGGCTACTCAAGAAAAATAAGGGATTGTCGCTTGGGGAGAGGAGCGAAAACTTGATTGTGGAGGGAGATAATCTGGAAGCGCTCAAGGCGCTGATGCCTTTTTATTATGGAAAGGTGAAGTGTGTTTATATTGACCCGCCGTACAATACCGGTAATGAAAAGTGGGTGTATAACGACAACGTGAACTCTCCAAGAATCAAAGAGTGGCTCGGAAAAACTGTCGGTCCAGAAGGCGAAGATTTAACGCGACATGACAAGTGGCTTTGCATGATGTATCCACGGTTGAAACTTCTCCGCGATTTACTTCGTGACGACGGCGTAATTTTTATTTCCATTGATGATAATGAGCATTGTAATCGTTGTTAGCATCGTAAGCAGACTTTAGATGACTGTGTCCATGGCTGAAACAAGGAGGCGTTTTTGGTGGTTATACGTAGGCTATGAGGGCTATGAAGCAACAGACAATCAAGATTGGCGGAAAGACTATCGGCAAGGGGTTGCCGGTCTTTATTATTGCCGAAGCGGGAGTGAATCATAACGGCAGAATGGCACTTGCGAAAAAACTTATCGATGCGGCGGTAGAGGCCGGAGCGGACGCGGTGAAGTTTCAGACCTTTGACCCCGATACGCTGGTCACGAGAGACGCGAAGAAGGCGGACTATCAGGTGAGGAATGAAACAAATCCCTCCACCTCCCTGCCCGCCCTTCGGGAGCAGGCGGGGCAGACTCGGGTGCGCCCTTTAAAAAAGGGAGAATCAGAAACCGAGGAATCACAGTACGCAATGCTAAAGCGTTTACAGCTTCCGCGCGAAGTGCACGCGGAGCTCAAAGCCTACGCAGAGCAAAAGGGTATTATGTTTCTCTCAACACCGTTCTCGCTTTCGGACGCAGAGTTTCTAAAGGAGCTTGGTGTGGTCGCATTTAAGGTTGGCTCAAGTGATACCGACAATCTCCCGTTTCTCAAAACGATTGCGACGTGGGGACTGCCGATTATTCTTTCAACCGGCATGTCCGACCTCGCACTGGTGCGGAAGTCGGTGGAGGCGATACGAAAGGCGGGTAACCAGAAACTTGTCGTCCTCCACTGCACAACGAGCTATCCGGCACCTCTCGCCGAGGTAAATGTGCGCGCCATGCAAACACTTGGTGAGGAGCTGGATGTGCTTGTGGGATTTTCGGACCATACGGAAGGCACGCTCGCTCCAGTGCTCTCCGTTGCGCTCGGCGCTACGGTGATTGAAAAACATTTGACGCTTGATAAAGAGATGATTGGCCCCGACCACAAGGCGTCGCTTAATCCCGAGGAGTTTGCGGAGATGGTACACGCGGTTCGTGAGGCCGAGTCTGCGCTTGGAACGGGAGAGAAGAACCTTTTTGCAAGTGAGCGGGAAATTGCGAAGGTAGCGCGGAAAAGTCTCGTGGTGGCACACGCGGTTAAAAAGGGAGAAGTCTTTACTGCAAAAAATCTTACCACGAAACGTCCGGGTACGGGACTCTCACCCGCGAAGTACGACAGTGTTCTTGGTACTGTGGCTTCACGTGATATTCCCGCGGACACGGTTCTAACAGGAGACGACTATGGAGCGTAAAAAAATAGCCTACATTTCGGGAACGCGCGCGGACTTCGGCCTCATGACGCCGGTGCTGAAAGCCATTCAAAACAGCAAGGTGCTTTCGCTGAAGGTTTTTGCGACGGGGATGCACCTTATGCCGGAATTTGGTCTCACGATTGAGGAGGTAAAGAAAGTGTTTCCTTCGGTAGAAACCATAAGTGCTACTTTTGAAGAAAATACGAATCGCGCCACCGTGAGATTTATCGCGGACGTGATGAGGGTCTGCACGGACGCATTTCTGCGCGAGCGACCCGACCTCGTGCTCCTTTTGGGAGACCGGCCGGAAATGCTCGCGGTCGCGACAGCTTGTCTGTACCTCGGCATTCCCACAGGACATCTTCACGGTGGTGAGCGAACCGGAACCTCCGATGAGATCGCACGTCACGCGATTACCAAACTTTCTTCCCTCCATTTTCCCGCTACGCAAGCATCAGCCGAGCGTATTGCCTGTTTGGGAGAAGACCTTTGGCGAATACAGGTGGTGGGGGCACCCGCACTTGATGTGGTCGCGGGGGGAACACTGCCTTCACCGCAGGAAGTGCGAGAGTTCATTACTCTCTCGGCTCACGAAAGATTCATTCTATTAGTGCAACATCCCGGAGAGGACGGTGAGGCGTCGCGTGGTGAAATTGAGGAAACCCTTTCCGCACTGAAACAGATTGCTCTCCCCGTGGTTGCGGTGTATCCTAACGCGGACACCGGGAGCCATCACATTATTGAGGTTCTGGAAAAGGAGCGAACGAATCCGCTGTTTCGGATATTCAAGAGTATTCCGCATGCACTCTTCCTCGCCTTGGAGCGCGAGGCGAGCGTGCTCGTGGGGAACTCCAGCGCAGCTCTTATTGAATCGGCATCGTTCCGGACCCCCGTGGTCACAATAGGGGAAAGACAACGGGGAAGACTCTGTGGGGGGAATGTACTGTGTGTGTCCAGCAAAAAAGACGATGTCGTCTCAGCCATTCAAAAATCCCTCGACGACCCGGAGTACCGTGCGACACTCGCCACGGTGAGTAACCCCTGGGGCGACGGAAAAACAGGACCTCGCGTCGCACAGTTTTTGGAAGAACTTACCATAGACGCAAAGCTTTTGAACAAACAAATCAGCTATTAGGTGAGTTGTAATGAGACTCTATGGTAAATACACGATTCACCAACTGGGAAAAACCCACTATAACGCACGGCGTACCGACCAAATGGAATTGGCTCGTGCTCAATCCCGAAGGGCTTACCTTGGAGAAGCATACCGATATCGGTGCTTTTACCCTTCTCGTGGCGAAGCACGGTATTGAAATACAGGAAGAGGTTCAAATCGGTGCGCACTGTGCGATATACTCGCATTCCACGATTGACGGCAAGTCGGGTAAGGTGACGCTCAAAAAGAATTGCCGAATCGGTACGCACAGTTCCCTTATGCCCGGAGTCACGGTGGGAGAAAATGCAGTGGTGGGAGCGCACAGTTTTGTCACCGAAGATGTGCCGGCGAACAGTGTCGTGGCGGGGGTTCCTGCAAAATTACTCAAGCAAAAGTAACGTATGAAATATCCACTCGCCAAACCGTCGCTCGGCAAAGAAGAAGAACGCGCGGTACTTGAAGTACTTCGTTCGCGTGTACTTAGTATGGGACCGAAGGTTGAAGCGTTTGAGAAAGACTTCGCGAAGTTTGTGGGAACGAAGTATGCCGTCGCGGTGTCGAGCGGTACCGCAGGACTTCATCTCGCGCTCATTGGCGCGGGCATCAAAGAGGGTGATGAAGTCATAACAACTCCATTTTCTTTTGTCGCATCAGCGAATGCGATACTGTACGTCGGAGCGAAACCAGTGTTTGTGGACATTGAACCCGTTACCTATAACATTGACCCCGACAAGATTGAGGCGACAATTACCTCCAAAACCAAGGCGATACTTGTCGTCCATATCCTCGGTCAAGCAACGGATATGGACCCGATACAACGGCTCGCGAAGAAATATAACCTCAAAATCATTGAGGACGCCTGCGAGAGCGTCGGCGCTACGTACAAAGGGAAACGTGTCGGCACTTTCGGGGAGTCGGCGGTCTTCGCGTTCTATCCGAACAAGCAGATGACGACGGGCGAGGGCGGAATGATGGTTACCAACAGTCGCACACCCGCTACCTTGTTTAGAAGCTTGAGGAATCAAGGACGCGGGGAGGATACGGTGTGGCTAGACCATCAGCGGTTGGGGTATAATTACCGAATGGATGAAATGAGTGCGGCACTCGGCATTGTCCAGTTGCGGAAAATTGACAGGTTCATTGCCGAGCGGAGGCAGATTGCAGAGTGGTATGAGAAGTACCTTTCCCTTTATTCTGAACAGGTGCGCACTCCGCGCACGCTCCACGGAAATACGCACACGTGGTTCGTGTACGTCGCATTGCTTCTCCGGGGTAAGCGCGATGACGTGATTAAGCGTTTGGGGAAAAAAGGAATCGCCGCTAAGCCGTATTTTCCTTCTATACATCTTTTCAGTTTTCATCAAAAGAGGTTTGGTTTTACCAAGGGTGATTTCCCGATTTCTGAAGGGGTAAGCGCACAGAGTCTCGCGCTTCCGTTTTATAGTGGACTTACGGAAAAAGATGTTCAGTTTATTTGTGGCACGTTAGTTAACGTACTTTCGTAAACGATATGTCAAACATATTCAAAGGAAAAACCATATTGGTCACAGGAGGCACCGGTTCAATCGGTTCCGAGATCGTGCGTCAGCTTCTTGCGAGAGAACCGAAGGTGGTACGCGTCTTCGCCAGACATGAGGAGAGACATCATCAAATGATGCAGGATTTTGCGGGCGAAGAGCGAAAACTTCGTTTTATCGTAGGCGATATTCGCGACCGCGACCGTCTTCGTATGGCGATGGAAGGGGTGGACATCGTGTTCCATGCCGCCGCGCTTAAGCATGTTCCGCTCTGCGAGACCAATCCGTTTGAGGCGGTGAAGACCAACATTATCGGTACGCAAAATGTGATAGATATCGCTCGCGAGCTTAATGTGGCCAAGGTTATCGGTATTTCAACCGACAAGGCGGCTGAGCCGGAGAGCGTACTCGGGGTCTCCAAGCTTATGGCGGAGAAACTATTTCTTGCTACCTATTTTTATAAAGGAAGCAAAGCAACCACGTTTGCGTGCGTACGATTCGGCAATGTGCTCGGCAGTCGAGGGTCACTGCTCCCACTTCTCAAAAAGCAGATTTTTGAAAAAGGCGAAGTGACGGTGACCGACCCCTCTATGACGCGTTTTGTGATGACGGTACCGCAGGCAGTGGGTCTCGTACTGCGCTCGGTTGAACTTTCCAAAGGACAGGAGGTCTTTATTCTTAAAATGCCCTCTGCTCGGCTTGGAGATATTGTTGATGCGGCTAGGGCCGTGTATGCTCCTCTCGCCGGGAAGAAACCCTCGGATATAAGTGTAAAGAGTATCGGTACGCGTAACGGTGAGAAGAAACACGAGCGGTTGCTCGCGGAGTACGAACTCGGAAGAGTTCTGGAGACGGAAGACATGTACATCCTTACTCCGCCCGAGAAAGCCGGTTTGCAGCACTATGCCGAGGTATACCCGGGCGTGGTAACATCGCACACCGAAAACAAATTGTTCCTCTCCGAGGAGGCGCCACTGCTGACCCAAAAAGAATTACTTACACTTGTTAAAACCGTGACTTTTTAGCGGACGTTGTGCAATAATAGAGCCAAATGGCAACCGATTTTTCTCCAAGCTATGTGGCGCGAGCCAACAAAAATCTCCACTCTAGGTTACGTCTTGCAATTAAGAATGCTCCGTGGATAAAACGATGGCGAATTCTGTGTCTTCGGTTCGGGTCAAAACGCGTGCACCACGGCCTTGCAACCCCCAAACTTACCGCGAGTCTTGAAAACGCCTCTGCGCACTTCAAAGCACACAAATGGGCGTATATGGAGAATATCTTTCCGTCGGATTTTTACCGGGAACTTCTCTTGAACTGGCCGAAGAAACGGTATCTGGAACCGCCTCGCGAAGTAGCGAAAAGCTACAACACTGGTTTTGGATGGATACACGATTACAGCACGACTTCCGACTTCTCCAACTGTGACCCCCATGGTCAGTATCCGATACTTCTCGCGCTACTGAGCTACTTGCGCTCTCCCGAGGTTTCTCTACGAGTAACCGCGTTTGCGGGGACAGCGGAACCGCTCGTGCTCTACTCTTTCATCTTGACCGACGCGGGTACCGGAGCGGAAGTCGTACCGCACAAAGACAGCACTAAGGACGACCCGCGTGCTAAATATCTGCTCAATTTCATCTTTTTCATTGACGCTGCCGGTGGGAAACATTCAGGTGCGCTTACACTCTCCCGCGACAACGAGCTCAAAGAGATTATGTTCGAACCCCCTCGCTTGCAGAACACCTGTCTTGCGTACGATATCCTTGGCGATTTTTATCATGGATTCCCCCCCATCGCCTCGGGGAAGTGGAGGTGGGTAGTAACGGCTCAATTTTGCCAAAAAAGCTATGTTGAAAAAACTGCTTAATCGCGCGGGGTACGACATCAGGCGCTCGGAAGAGATATATCTCAACTCTTTGCGTCAGTTTGATTACGGAAAGATTTTTAATCAGCTCCTTTATTTGAGTGAACAGTACAAGAAGGTAGAGCATCTTTCCGGCGATATTGTGGAGTGCGGAATCGGCTACTCGCGCACGTTTCAGGTACTGGCGTGTTTGGTGCGGAAAGAAAATAAAGCCCATCGGACGTTGTACGGCTTCGATTCCTTTGAAGGATTTCCCGAGCCACACCTTGAGGACAAAAGTGTGCGCAACCCCAAGAAGGGGGAGTGGAAGGTGCTTACCCCCGCTCAATTGCATCGCATTCTCGTCCAGCTCCGACTTGGGGAGGAGTTTGTGGACACGCACATACGGGTTGTCAAAGGTTTTTTTGAGGATACGCTACCTCAGACGGACGTGAAGGAAATAGCGCTGCTCCATCTTGATGTGGATTTATACCAGTCGTACAAGACCTGTTTGGAGCTTCTTTTTCCCAAGGTCGTACAGGGTGGTATGGTGCTGTTTGACGAGTACGAGACTCCGAACTGGCCCGGCGCGAAAAAAGCGATTGACGAATATTTCAAGGGTACGGCGTACCGTTTGCAAAAACACCTAGATACCGGGAAGTATTTTCTCATTAAAGCGTAACACTATGTCTGTTTCCGCTGTTGTGTTTGATTTTGATAACGTTATTGCGCTTCTGCCTGACGGCACCGGCTCCGAAGAAATAAAAGATGCCGTCTGGCCGGAAGTCTTTGGTGATGCGTGGGGGAGCATTAAGGATACGTTTCCCGACATTCTCCGGAAAAACGCCGGAGGCAACGGCTCACGGTTTACGGTGATACGTGAGGCACTGATACAGCTCGCGTTTCAAGGTAATTTTGAGGAAGAGGTGCAGAGGCGGGCTGAAGTGTTTAACCGACGTGTGCTGGAAGGCATTACCGGAATGGGTGTGCCTTCGGAAACAAAAGTCTTTTTGGAAAAACTTTCCTCGCGTCTTCCGATATTCATCAACAGCGCGACACCACTCGCTCCGCTTCAGGGTTTGCTTCGAGGGTTCGGTATTCTTACTTTTTTTACGGAGGTGTATGGACAGGAAATTGGAAAGACGGAAGGGCTTCGCTGTGCTTTGAAACAGGTGGGGGAAACCGACCCCCAAAAAATCCTTTTTGTGGGAGATGCAGTAACGGACTACGAAGCGTCACAAACTGTCGGTACTCTTTTTGTGGGAGTGGCTACCAAGCGCAACGGCTGGAGGGAGAAATCGCAAGCGTTTCCGGTTGTTTCTGCAGTGTACAAAATTACCGTGTAGTATCGGTGAAGCTATTGACTGAACAATCCTCTCGTGCTATATTGAAGTTTGAAAAAAAGTAAACTCCGTTAACCCTTTTCCCAAAGAAAGGAGGGTGCATGAGCACTCCAATCACAGTTATCTTTGACAATGACGGTATCATCGTTGACACCGAACCGCTTCACTACGAAGCGCGTAGAGCAGAACTTGCGCAGTACGGAATTACGCTTACCGTTGAAGATTATGTGCGCGACTGGATGTCTAGGCACATCAGTGTCGGCCTCACGGAAACACTGAGGAGGAATGGAAAAGACTCCGCATCCTTTTCCCCCACCAAAATCGCGAGTGATATCACAAACCGATATAACGCCCTGCGAGCACAAGACCTTAGGCTCGTGAAAGGTTTCCACGATCTGTTTACGCGTCTTTCGCTACAGTGCGTATTTTCCGTCGCCAGTACGCAACCGCGCGACAGTGTTGTTGAGGGCTTACGAAGACTTTTCTCGGAGGCCGAATTTTCTCTGTTTAAGGTCATTATCTCGGGTGAGAATGTGAAGCGCAACAAACCGGCTCCCGATGTCTATCTTGAGGCGGTGCGTCAACTCGGTGCGGACCCTTGCCGTTGTGTCGCCGTTGAAGATTCTGTTCCCGGCGTTCAGTCTGCGAAATCGGCCGGAATAGAATGCATTGGCCGAGCTAATCCGTTTACCGGTCGATCGTGTCTCGAAACCGCCGGTGCTGTAGTCTGTGACCGCTATGCGGAAGTTTCGCCACGCGTTCTTGAGCGCATTCTTATGCACTAACTACCACAACAAAAGTTCTTGGCCCCGCTCGTTTCTGCGACGGGGCTTTTATGTTACAGTAAACTGCTCGTATGCTTTTTAATTCGTATTCATACCTCTTTCTCTTTCTTCCCACTGTCCTGCTTCTGTATTTTCTTCTCAATCGATTGCGTCTCTTTGTGACTGCAAGGCTCTTTTTGGTGGTCGCGTCTCTGTTCTTTTACACCTCCTCTCACCTCGCCCCGCTCGTTCGGTTAGTAGGCCTGTCAATGGTGTTTAACTATTTTGTGGGGCGAGCACTTTCAAGGTCTCGTGAAAGCGAGTATCTGTGGGGGCTCAAGCGCGCACATGTACTCTATCTAAGTGTCGCAGTTAACATCGCATCACTTGTCTACTTTAAGTACACGGGTTTTTTGATTGACACGATAAACACACTGCTCGGTCAAACGCTTCCGATGCTTCACATTCTCCTTCCGCTCGGCATCAGCTTCTTTACCTTTCAAGAGATTGCCTATTTGGTTGATAGCTTTCGGGGTAAGACGCGTGACTACAATTTTCTTAACTACGCCCTTTTTGTTTCGTTTTTCCCCCAACTCATCGCCGGCCCCATCGTGCATCACAAAGAAGAGATGGCGCAGTTTGAAGACCCGACAAACCGGCAGGTTAACTTTGACAACATTTCTTTAGGCATCTTTTTTCTCGCGATAGGACTCTTCAAGAAAGTGGTGATTGCCGACACTTTCGCCGTTTGGGCTACTCATGGTTTTGACCTATCCGCCTCTCCGCATTTTTTGGAAGCGTGGGCAATTTCGCTTTCCTACACTATGCAACTCTATTTTGATTTTAGCGGATATACCGATATGGCTATCGGTTCGGCTTTGATGTTCAACATTCGCCTCCCGTTTAACTTCAATTCTCCCTATAAGGCTTTG
>Ga0209515_10000489_pt1 | contig 71550 bp, 62 predicted proteins | sample Subgroupgradi54m_FD_187454 | JGI IMG/M metagenome (GOLD analysis project Ga0209515, IMG submission 187454) | Subsurface groundwater microbial communities from S. Glens Falls, New York, USA - GMW60B uncontaminated upgradient, 5.4 m (SPAdes)... ...
ACACGACAACAACTGCTTGCGCGCCCGGTGCAGCCGCACGAACAGGTTGTCTTCGCTGATCGCCAGCGTGCGGCAGACCGCGTCGGTGGGCTGGTCCTGGATCACGCGCAGGTGCATCGCATCGCGCAAGCCGGCCGGCAGCGCGTCGATGCGCGCGAGCGTGGCGGCGAGGAACTGGCGCTGCTCGGCCAGCTCGTCGGGCTGGGCATGCGGGCATTCGATCGCGAACACGCCTTCGTCGTCGCTGTCGTCGTCCAGGCTGTCGTAACCTGCGCGCGAACGCACCAGGTCGACGATCTTGTTCTTCAGGATCGCGGTCAGCCACGAGCGCAGTGCCGAGCGGCCGGCGAACGCGGCGCGGCCCGAGATCACGGCTTCGAACACGTCGTGCACCACGTCTTCGGCGAGCATCGGGTCGTGCAGCTTGCGTTGCGCGAAACGCACCAGGTAGCTGCGGTGCGACACCATCTCGTCCCATGCCACGGCGTTGGCGGCGAGGGCGGGGTGGAAGGCGGTCTGGACGGCGGCGCGGTGGGTGTTCATCGTCTGGCTCCTGGGTGTCGTGGTGTCGCGGATTCGATGAAGGGACTTTGAGCGCCGCACCTCGCGCCAGAATCGCCAAACATCACAGCCAGATCACAAGTACGTAAGAAACGCCGTGCTGGACGCGACAATCTGCGCATGCCCTCCCACATCCTCGTCGCCGAAGACCAGGCCGACATCCGCGACCTGCTGGTCATGAACCTGCGCAACGCCGGACACGAGGTCACCGCGGTGGCCGACGGGCTGGCCGCGCTCGCGAGCCAGAACGAGCAGGCGAGCGACCTGCTGATCCTCGACCTGATGATGCCGGGCATGGACGGGCTGGAGGTCTGCAAGGCGCTGCGCGCGCGCGGGCGCAGCACGCCGATCCTGATGCTGACCGCGAAGTCGACCGAGCTCGACCGCGTGCTCGGGCTCGAGCTCGGCGCCGACGACTACCTGACCAAGCCGTTTTCGCTGGCCGAGCTGCTGGCGCGCGTGAAGGCGCTGCTGCGCCGCGCCGACCTGCTGCGCGCGGCGCAGAACAACGCCCAGGCGCAGCCCGGCAGCTTGCGCAACGGCGACCTCGAGATCCTGCCGACCAAACGCCAGGTGCGTTACCGCGGCGAGCTGCTCGACTTCACCGCGCTCGAGTTCGACCTGCTGCTGTTTTTCGCCCAGCACCCGGGCCATGTGTTCTCGCGCGGCCAGTTGCTCAACGCCGTCTGGGGCTACAGCCACGACGGCTACGAACACACGGTGACGACCCACATCAACCGGCTGCGCGCCAAGCTCGAGGCCGACCCGATGCGACCGGAGCTGATCCTGACGGTGCGCGGCGCGGGGTACAAGATGCGGGAAGCGCCGTTGTGATCGGGCTGTCATCCCGCTACCCCATGTCGTCCCGACGAAAGTCGGGATCCACTCGTCACGCAGCGCATCTGCCATCAGTGGATCCCGACTTTCGTCGGGATGACACGTTGCATCGCGAATGAGCGTCCGCCTCAAGATCGCGATCACGATCTTCGTCACCGGCGCGCTGACCGCGCTCGGCGTTATCGCCACCGTGCTGTTCGCGTTCCAGCGCTTCGAGCATGAAACCACCTACCACCGCGCCGACGCCTTCCTCGGCCGCGTCGTCGCGATGTACGACAACATCCTCGAGCTGCACGAGCGCCACCCGGACGAGTTCACCGAGTTCCTGAAGAACCTGGTGCTGTTCGAGCCCGACGCCCAGCTCTACCTGCTCGATGCCGACGGCACCGTGCTCGCCACCTCGGCCGACAAGGCCTTGCCGGCGGGCTTCAAGGTCTCGCTGGCGCCGGTGCAGCAGGCGGTCGGTGCGTCGGCGATGCCGTATGTGATGGGCGACGACCCGGCCCGCATGGACGCCAACGCCGTCATCGCCGCCAAGCCGGTGCGCCGTTCGGTGATCCGCAGCGACGCGGCCGTCGCCGGCTACCTGTACCTGGTCGCGCACCCGATGGCCTTGCCCGAGGGCCGGCTGCAGGTCGTCGGCAGCAGCTTCGCCAAGCCGGCCTTGCTGGCGGTGGTCGGCGTCGTCGTGCTCGCGACCGTGCTGACCGCCTGGATCATCGGCGCCGTCACGCGGCCGCTGCGCCAGTTGAGCGACGCGGTCGCCGCGGTGTCGCGCGAGGGGCTCGAAAGCGGCGGCCCCGACAGCGCCGCGCTGGCCCTGCCGGGCGGCCCGGCGAACGACGAGTTCGGCCGGCTCGCGAGCGGTTTCCGCGCGATGCTCGCGACGCTGAAAATGCAGTGGGATACGCTGCGCCGGCTCGACCATTTCCGCCGCGAAGGGGTCAGCAACCTGTCGCACGACCTGCGCTCGCCGCTGACTGCGACTGCCGCCTGCCTCGAAACGCTCGAGACCCGCTGGGCCGGCGACGCCGCGCGCGACAGCGACCGCGAGCTGGTCGGCGTCGCGCTGCGCAACACCCGCAACGCGGCGCGCCTGGTGCAGTCGCTGGGTGACCTGGCGCAGCTCGACGAACCGGCGTTCAAGCTGCGCAGCGAAGTGCTCGACGCCGGCGAGTTGCTCGACGACATCGTGCTGCGTTTTGCCCAGCGTGCCGCGCAACAAGGCGTCACGCTGCGCGCCGAATCCGCCGCCGATGACAGCGCCGCGCCGCCGTTCGCCGCGCTCGACATCGAGCTGTTCGAGCGCGCGGTCGCGAACCTGGTCGACAACGCGCTGAAGTTCAGCCGCGCCGGCGACCGCATCACGCTCGCGGCAAGGCTGCGCGATGCGCGGGTCGAGGTTAGCGTCGACGACAGCGGCCCGGGCATCCCGGCGGCCGACGTGCCGCACCTGTTCGACCGCTTCTACCAAAGCCGCCAGAGCGTCGCGCCGGCCACCGGCGTTGGCGGCAAGGGCCTGGGCCTGGCGATCGTCAAGCGCATCGCCGAGCTGCACGGCGGCAATGTCGTCGTGCACAGCGAATTCGGGGGCGGAACCCGGGTCACGCTGTCGCTTCCTGCGGCGCGAATGTGAGCGCAGGCAAACCTGGCGCGCAACCGTTGCTGCGCAGGGAAAGTCCGGATGCTGGCGCGGCGCGCGCGCGCCTACAGTCTCGCCACTCGCGGCGGGGCAGCGCTTTGGCGCCTCGCTTGGGCGGGGGTCCGAGGAGACAAATCGACGCGGTGAAGGCCGTCAGGCCGCAACCGCGAATGACGGCAGGGCCGGTTTTCGGTCGATGTCAGAATGGAAGGGCGCTGGTGAAACCGGCGCCCTTTTTCACTTCCGGGCCGCCCTCATGACCACCCCGCAAGACACCGACGCCCTGCTCGCCTCGCCGTTCCTGTGGCCGCTGGCGGCGGCGAAGAACTGGTCGGCGCTGTTCAGCCTGGCGCCGCAGGTGCTGAACCAGCCGATCACGCTGGGGCCCCTGGTCAACATCACCGAGAACAACTCGAGCGCGCCCGACACCGAGCGCGAGGTGCTGGCGCATCACAGCTACGGCCGCCAGCTGGGGCGCATCATCGACGCGCTGTCGGTGGTGATTGCCAAGACGCTGCCCGATGCGTCCAAGCTGCCGGCGGAGCAACAGGCGTGCCTCAGCGACTTCGCCGACATGTCGCATGAGATCCGCGCGATCAAGGAAGCCGAGGCGCTGAAGCGGGTCGAGCGCATCGCCCGCGATCTCGCCTTCCTGAAAGACGAACACCCCGACGAATACCGCAAGCTTCAGGCATTGCTGGCGCGTGGCAAGGTGAAATAGGCCAGCGAATTGGCGGGGCGAAACCGGCCAGTTCGTCACACCGGCGGCGGCCGCGGCGCCTAAGATTCAAAGGGCCGCACCCGTGCCCACGACCGCCCTGCCATGCCTGTTGACGCCGAACTCCGATCCCTGAACATCGACGTGCCGGCCCAGCCCGAGGCGCTGGTCAAGCTGTCGCTGCTGTTGGCCGACGAAGAGGTCAACCTGCAGGCCTTGAGCGGCCTGATCGAGTCCGACATGGCGCTCGCCTCGGCGGTGCTGAAGGCGGTCAACTCGTCGCTCTACGGGCTGGCGGGCCGGGTCCAGAGCGTGCAGCAGGCGATCACCTTTCTCGGCACGCGCGAGGTCGCGGCCGTCACCTTCGAGATGGGCCTGAAGGCGGTGTTTCCGGCGGCGCCCGAGCTGGTGCCGGTATGGGAGCGCGCGGGGGTGCGCGGCCTGCTGATGGGCCGCATCGGCCAGGCCCTGAGCGTCGACCCCTGGGCCGCGCATTCGGCCGGGTTGTTCGAGGAATGCGGCAAGGCGGTGCTGTTCCGCCATGCGCCCGAGCGCTACCGCCCGATGCTGGTCGCGGCCAAGGACGACGAGGAGCTGCTGTTCCTCGAGCACCAGGAATTCGGCGTCAGCCACGATGCGCTCGGCGCCGCGCTGTGCGAAAGCTGGGGCCTGAACCCGGCGGCGGTGCACAGCGTTCGTTTCCACGTCATCGTCAACACGACCCGCGAGCTGCCGATGCAGGTGCAGCGGCGCGCGATCTGTGCCCTGTCGGCGCTGGCGAACGCGTTGATGACCGACCCCGAAACGCTCGACGAAGTGGCCCGCGCAGTCGCGCCCCAGGCCCAGCTCGACGTGATGCTGGTGCTGCGCGGAACGCGCCGCGTGCAGCAGCAGATCGAGGCGGCGGTGGCGCGCTCGGAGGGCTGCTGAGAAGTCGTCATCCCGGCGAAAGCCGGGATCCACTGTTCGCCGAAGCGCTTCGATTGAGAGTGGATCCCGGCGTTCGCCGGGATGACTGCTGCGCAGTCAGTTCTGCCCCTGCTTGTAGATCGATTCCGCCAGCGACATCAGCTGGTCGCGCGGCAGCGCGCCCACCAGCGCGTAGCCGGTCGAGCCTTCGACCCAGTAGAACATCCCCAGGTCCTCCTGCCGCTCGTAGCGGAACGCGGCCGGGGTGGTGCTTTCGGGCTTGCGCAGGTACACCGTCACGCGCGGTGCCATCGCCTCGCCGCTGCGCTGGTACATCAGCTGCGCGCTCGGCGCGGCGGCGTCGGGCAGCAGGCGGCCGCCGACCAGCTCGTAGCCCTGGGCCCGCAGGTCGAACAGCTTGACCGGCATGCCCAGCCGCTTGGTCAGCCAGCGCGACAGATGCTCTTCCTGGGCGCGGCTCTCGTCGGCGCTCTTGCCGGCCACCGCGACCTCGACCGGGTGACGCACCTCGGGCACGTACACGCTGTGGGCCGTCACCGCGCGCTGCTCCCAGCCGGTGTCGCCCGAGACCACCGGTTCGGCCGGGTTGCTGCGCTGCCAGCGCCACGCCAAACCCGCCCCCAGCGCCGCACCGATGGCCAGCACGGCCAGGCCGGCGGCGACGCGCTGCCAGCCCGACGACAGCGTCGACGGCGAATGGCTCCACACCACTTGCTCCAGGCGCGTGGGCACCGCCTCTTCGAGCGCGGGCCCGAGCCGCGCGCGCAGCACGTCGCGGTCGGCCGCCCACAGGCGCACCCGCGCCGCATCGTCGGGGTTGTCGCGCAGCCAGGCCTCGACCTCGGCGCGCTGCTCCTTGTTGAGTTCGTCGTCCAGCCACGCCGACAGCCTGGTGTCGTGCGGCAGGTCGTTGAAGGTCGTGTTCATGGTCAAACGACGCGACGCAAACTGCGCGTCCCGGTGGGTGTGGGGCCGTGGCCGTCGAGCAGCGCGCGCAGCGCGGTGCGCCCGCGCGACACCCGCGACATCACGGTGCCGATCGGAATGCGCAGCACCTCGGCGCATTCGGCGTACGAGAGTTGCTCCAGCGTCACCAGCAGCAGCGGCTCGCGCTGCTCGACCGACAGGCGCTGCAGCGCCGACAGCAGGTCCAGCCGCAGGCCGGGGTCGCTCGTGTGCACCGTCGGCGCGTCGGGGCCGTCCTGCAGGTCCTGCGGCTCGACACTGTTGACATGGCCGAGGCGGCGCCGCTCGTCCATGTAGGCGTTGTGCGCGATGCTGATGACCCAGACCAGGATGTCGCGCCGCTGGTCGAACTGGTGCCAGTGCGCGAGCGCGCGTTCGAGCGCGGTTTGGACCATGTCGTCGGCATCGCTGGCGTCGAACACCAGCGAGCGCGCGTAGCGGCGCAGCCGGGGAATCGTCGCGATCAGCTGCTGGCGGAAGGCGGTGGGGGCATTCACGTTGCGTGTACGCGGAAGGCGCGGCGCTTATTCCGGCGCGGCCTGCGGGGCAGTGTAGACCCGGCGCGCCCGGGCGGCGCCGCGATCTTGGACAATGCGCTGATGACCCCTCCCCGCAAGGCGCTGGCGCCGAGTTTTTCGATCGACGACTTCCGCAACGCGCTCGGCATGTTCGCCACCGGCGTCACCATCGTCACCGCGCGCGACGCCAACGGCGTGCGCGTGGGGCTGACCGCCAATTCGTTCAACTCGGTCTCGCTGGCGCCGCCGCTGGTGCTGTGGAGCCTGTCGCGCCAGGCCGGCTCGGTGCCGGCGTTCACCCGCGGCTCGCACTACGCGATCAACATCCTGTCGGCCGAGCAGCGCGTTCTGGCCGAGCGCTTCGCCAGCAAGGAACCGGATCGGTTTGCCGGCGTGGCGTTTCGCGAGGGCGCCGCCGGCGCGCTGATCCTGGACGGGGCGGCGGCGGTGTTCGAGTGTTTCAACCGCAGCCAGTACGAAGAGGGCGACCACATCATCTTCGTCGGCGAGGTCGAGCGCTGCACGCGCCGCGAAGGCGCGAAGCCGCTGATCTTCCACGGCGGCCGCTACTTCAGCGAGTTGCCGCTCTGAAACGCTCGCCTCTCAGACAAGTCCCCGTGGACTCGCGCCGGCCGCCTCGCTCATGCACTGCTTGACCAGCGCCAGAATGGCCTTCGACTCGAAGCCCTGGGCCAGTCGATCGAGCCGGTCGGCCAGCGGGCCGTAGGCCGGGTTCAGCGCCGCCAGCTGGGCCGCGCGCTCGCGAATGATCCGCATGTTGCCGGTCTTGGCCAGGCGGTAGAGGATATCGAGTTCCTCCGGCGACGGCACGACCAGCGGCCCAGCCGCTTCGGCATCGTCGTGCGCCGCGGAGTGGGCCGCGCCGTGCCCCCAACGCAAGGCCAGCTGCTCGCCGATCGTGTCCAGCAAGTGGCTGGCGTTGATGGGCTTGGGAAGGAAGGCGCTCGCCCCGGCCGCCAGGCACTCTGAGCGCTCGACCTTGGACACATTGGCCGACACCCCGATGATCGGCAAGCCGCGCCACGCCGGGTTCTGGCGGATGCGGCGTGTCGCCTCGAGGCCATCCATCACGGGCATCAGCATGTCCATCAGGACCAGGTCGACGGGCGAGCGCTGCAGCGCAGCCAGCGCCTGTTGGCCGTCGCCGGCCTGGCTGATCTCGAAACCCAGGTCGCCCAACAGATCCTGCAGCATCTGGCGGTTGCTCGCCACATCATCGACGATCAGGACCCGTCTCGGCGGCCCCTCGTAGTCGGTAACGACCGCCCTCGCAGGCCGTTGCGCCAGCCCGAATTCGAACACCGGCAGCGTCAGCTCGAACCAGAACAGGCTGCCTTCGCCGAGCCGGCTGTCGACACCGATCTCGCCCCCCATCAAGCGCACCAGCTGGCGGCTGATGGTCAGGCCCAGGCCGGTGCCGCCGGCCTGGTGCGCGAGGTCGCCGACCTGCTCGAACGGCTCGAAGATCTTTTCCACGTGCTCGCGGCTGATGCCGATGCCGGTGTCTTCCACTTCGAAGCGCAAGCGTGCCCGGGCATCGACCCGGCCGACGCTGGAGACGTGCAGCAGCACGCGCCCGCGGTCGGTGTACTTCACCGCATTGCCCAACAGGTTGAGCAGCACCTGGCGCAGGCGTTTCTGGTCGCCCTGGACGATGCGCGGCAAGTCGGGCGCGGCCTCGCAGGTGAACACGAGGCCCTTCTGTTCCGCCTTGACCCGGATGATGTCGCTGATGACGCGCAGGAACACCGAGAGGTCCAGCGCGTCGCCCAGCAATTCGACCTTTCCGGCTTCGATCTTGGACAGGTCGAGAATGTCTTCGATCAGCGTCAGCAGGTGCTCGCCGCTGTCTTGAATCGTGTTCAAGCCGCTCAGCTGGCGCAGGCTCAGGTCCTGGTTCAGCTTCAGGATCTGCGCATAACCGAGGATCGCATTCAGCGGCGTGCGCAACTCGTGGCTCATGCCGGCCAGGAACGCACTCTTGGCTTGATTGGCCACCACGGCGCGCTCGGTGGCGACCTGCAATTCGGCGGTGCGTTCGACCACCCGGGCCTCCAGCTCGTCGTGGGCCTTGTGCAGCGCCTCGTCGGCGCGTTTGCGCTCGGTCACGTCGGTGTAGGTGGCCACGAAGCCGCCGCTGGGCAAGGCCTTGCCGAAGACTTCGATGAACTGGCCGTTGGGCCGCTCGCGAACCAGCTGCACCGGCTCTTGCTGGCGCGCCCGGGCCAGGCGCTGCGCCACCTGGCCCTCGACATCGCCCGGACCGTATTCGCCGTGCTCGGCGTTGTGGCGCAGGAAGGCCTCGAACGGCATGCCGACCACCGCCATGCTTTCGGGCAGCTCGAGCAGCTCGAGCACGCGCCGGTTGCACAACACCATCTTCAGGTCCGGATCGAACACGATCACGCCCTGGGCGATGTTTTCCAGGCCCTCGCGCACCAGGTCCCAATTGACCTTGATGGTCTGCGAGGCGACCGACAGCATGTCCATCACCGCGTCGACGCTGATGCGCTGCTCCTGGATCGCCGACGCCACGACCACCCGCGCGAGCGCCGCGCCGATGGCGCCGGCGAGCAGCCGTTCGGCGAAGTTGACGAACTCGTTGTCGACCTTGTCTTCCGGCCGCAGTGCGCTGCCGCGCGCGGCAGCGTAGTCGGCCAGGGCCCGTTGGGCCCGGTCGCGATCGACGAAACGCGCCAGCGTGGCCATGAGGTCGCTGACTCGAACGTCGGCATGCCATGCCCGTTGCGGCAGCGTCGTCCGGTGCGCGAACACGTCGACGAAGGCCTGGGCCTGCGCCCGTTCGACGCTGTCGGCCGTGCTGTACCGCGACACCAGCAGATACGCGCCGATGTTGGCCAGCATGCTCCACAGCAGGCTGTGCGAGATCACGTCCATGCCCGCCACGCCGAACAGCGCATGCGGCCTGAGCAGCGCGAAGCCGAACGGCCCCTGCTCGACCAGGCTCGCGGGCAGCCAGCCCGATTGGGCGAACGAAGGCAGCAGTAGCGTGTAGGCCCAGACCGCGAAGCCGGCGCTCAAGCCGGCGAGCGCGCCACGCCGGCTGCCCTGTTTCCAGTAGATGCCGAGCATCATCGCCGGCGCGAACTGCGCCGCGGCGGCGAACGACACCAGGCCGATGCTCACCAGCGCATACGAGTCGCCGACCCCGCGCACATAGGCGTAGCCGAGCAGCAGCACCCCCACGATGGCGATGCGGCGGATCGCCTTCACGCGCGGCGCAAGGTCGGCATGGCCCTGCATCGCGGCCCGGCGGATCGCCAGCGGCATCACCAGGTCGTTGCAGATCATGGTCGACAGCGCGATGGTCTCGACGATGATCATGCCGGTGGCCGCCGACAGCCCGCCGATGAAGGCGAAGACCGCGAGCGCGGGCCGGTCGCCGGCGATCGGCAGCGTCAGCACGAAGGTGTCGGCGCTGACACCGCCCTGTGCAAACACGAGCAGCCCGGCCAGCGCGATCGGCAGCACGAAGATGTTGATCGCCACCAGGTAGAGCGGAAAGATCCAGGCCGCGCGCTTCAGGTGCTCTTCCCGCGTGTTCTCGACCACGCAGACCTGGAACTGGCGCGGCAGGCAGACGATGGCAGTGCAGGCGAGCGCGGTCAGCGCCCAGAAGCGCCCGCTCGCGAGTTCGCTGCCGAAGTCCAGCAAGGCGGCGCCGCGCACCGTGGCAGCCGACTGCGCGAACAGGTCGGCCGGGCCGTCGAAACGGCCCCACACCACGTAGATACCGACGGCCAGGAACGCCGCCAGCTTGACCAGCGACTCCAGCGCCACGGCCGTGACCATGCCGTGGTGCTGCTCGGTCGCATCGACATGGCGGGTGCCGAAGACGATGACGAACAGGCTCATCGCGAGCGCCACGTAGAGGGCGGTGTCGGCGTAGATCGGCGTCGCGGCCACGCCGTGCGGCATCAGCACCGCGGGGTAGTGGCGGATGATCTCGAAGCTGGTCGACACCGCCTTCAGCTGCAGCGAGATGTACGGCATGATGCCGATCACCGCGATCACGGTGACCAGCCCGGCCAGGGTCTGGTCCTTGCCGTAGCGCGCCGAGATGAAGTCGGCGATGGTCGTGATGTGCTGCGTCTTGGCGATGCGCAGGATCTTTCGCAGCATCGGCTGGCCGAGCACGAAGACCAGGATCGGGCCGATGTAGATCGGCAGGAAGCCGATGCCGGTGTCGGCCGAACGGCCGACGCTGCCGTAGAAGGTCCACGAGGTGCAGTAGACGGCGATCGACAGCGCGTAGACCCAGTGTCCGCCGGTGGTCGGGGCAACGGCGCGCCGGGCGCGCTTGTCGATGTAGAAGGCGACCGCAAACAGCAGGTACAGGTACGCCGCTGCGATGCCGAATACCAGCACCCCGCTCATTGGCAACACCCCCGTCTGCAGCGTCCCGACTGCTGCAACAGCGTCGAGCATGCACCTTCGCGATGCGACGCGCAACGCCGCGTCCGGGTGGGACGGGGGCCAGGTGATCTACGTCGACGGCGGGATCACGGCGAGCCAGTGATCCCGCCGCATCGGCGGTCAGGGACCAATCGGCACGAACCCGATCACCGGGTCGTCCGTCAACACCACGACGACGAAACCATCGGGCGTCACGACCAGCTGCTTCTCCTTGACCCTCTGCCCGGGACCGGCGACCTTGTAGCCCTGCAACAGCGCACCGCTGGGCGAGTGGACCCAGAAGTCCGATGGCCTGGCCACGCCGTCGATGCCGCAGATCGCGCGCCCGTCGATCGTGACTTCGACGTTGTTCGGGTAGGCGTCCCCGCCCGGCAAGGCGCCGACAAAGGCTCCGCCCGCGTCCATCGCTGCACAGCGGTAGCGACCCGGTACGTTGTTCAGACCGCCGCCGGAAGCTTCGTACACGCGGGTTCCGTCCTTGCTGACCGCGACGTCTCTCTCATTGCCCCCGGAGTCGAAATTCAGGTAGTTGAGAAGGTTCGCGAACAGCACGCCGCCCGACATCGCCGAGTAGTCGACACCGTACCGTGCGGCGAGGGAGTAAACATTTCGCCCATCGGCAGTGGCAACGAACGGCCCCAGGATCATCGACCTGCCGAGACTGCGCCCGCCCACGTAGGCGGTGCCGTCGCCGACCAGCACGATCTCGGCGCCGTTCGGCCGAATCGCCAACACCGCGGTCGACCCGCTGACTGCGGTGTCGAGCGGCCAGGTTGCGGTCTTGGTGAGCGTTGCGAGGTCGACCACCGCCATCGAGCGCGCCGCCGTGTCCAGCGCGTAGAGACGGCCGCCATCGGGCGCCACGTTCATCTCCCCGAGCGCCGCACCCACGCCGCTCACCGTGCCGATCTGCTGCGCGGTGTAGGCGTTGAACACGTCCACCGTCGTGCCGCCGTTGTTGGCGTAGACATAGGGGCGAATCTTGTCGGCGGCGATGTGCGAGTAGTTCAGCGGCAGCTTCGCGATGGCGCCGAGGCCGGTGGCACTCTTCCACAGCGCAACGCGGATGACCGCGGGTTCGACGCCTGGGGTGGTGGTGCTCACGGTCACGTTGGCGTAGCTCACTGCGCCGGCCGGCAGCGCCGACGCGTCGGCGCTCAGCACGAGGCTGGCGCTGCCCACCGTGTCACCGCTGCCCGTCACCGCAAGCCACGCGGCGTCCGACGCCGCGGTCCAGGCCAGCGTGCCGGCGAAGTTGTCGACGATCGTCAGCGTGCGGCTGAGGGTCGTGCCGGTCGGGGAGCTCGCCAATGCCACGCCCCATTCCGACGCGAGCAGGCGGTGCTGGTCAGCGTTGAGGTTCACCGTCAGCGGCAGCGCAACCGCGTCGCCATTGACCGTTGCCGTCATCGTGACGGTGGCCGATGTCGAACCCGGCGTGACGCTGCCCAGGTTCGGTGCCACCGAGAGGGTGGTTCCGCTCTGGCTGACCGATCCGCTCGGCGTGGTGGTCGACAACCAGGCCGGCAAGCCCGACAGCGCATAAGGCCAGCTGTTGGTCCCGGTGTTCAAGCTCACCGACAGCGACTGCGCCGTGCTCAGGTCGCGGCCCTTGGGCCCGCCCAGCGTCACTGCGATCGTCGGCGCGGACAGGGTCGCCTTGCTGAGCGTCAGCTGGGTCGTGACCGTCTTGTTCGAAATGCCCGTCGAAGACAGCACCAGGTCGGAGCTGTAGGCGCCGCTGGCCAACGGGCCGCGGGTCGGATCGGGCTGCAGCATGACAAGCGCGGGCGTCGTCCCGCCGAGCGGGCCGGCCAGCATCCACGGCGCCGAGCTCGTCGCGATCCATGCCGTGGGCACTGCGTTGTCGAGCGCGAAACTCAGCGTTTGCGCCGTGATCGGCGCGCCGTTGATGGCGGCGAAACTCGGCACGCCGGAGTTGAGGACGAATTGGGTCGGCAGAACGTCCAAGGTGAATGGCAGCGTGACGGTCTGGCCATCGCTGGTGCGCACTGTCACCGTGGTGGAGTAGCTGCCCTCTGCCAGCGTGGGCGTCAGGTACCCGACACTGAACGACCCGGGGCCCGTGCCGGCGCCGCCGATGATCTGCAGCCAGCTGGCCGGCGCCGTCGCGGTCCAGGCCAGCGCGGGCCCGGTGACGGACACGCTGACCCCGCTGTCGATCGCGCCGCCATGGTGGACGCTCGCCGCCGTCGAGCTGCCCGCGCTCGCCTGCAGCGGGGCCGCGGTGATCGTCAGGTCGTAAGGCAGGGGCACCGGCGAGCCCCGGACTTGCGACGTGCAGTTGGCGTCGTTGCACAGTTGAATCTGAAACGCGCCCTGGTAGCGCCCCTCGGCCAGCGTCGGCTTCGTGTGCAGGGTGGCCGATATCGTCTTGCTGTCGACCCGGGCGAGCTCGACGCTCGATGTCAGCACCTGCGCGCTGTCGACCACGTACACGTAGACCGTGCTGCCGAACAGCGACAGGTCGCTGGCCGTGGCGCGAACCGTGAGCGTCGCGGAGCTGCCGGAGGCGACGTTCGCGGTGAGGGTTGAGGGCGCGAATGTCAGCGGGGCGCTTTCGCCACCACTTCCGCCGCCGCCACAGGCCGTCATGACGACAGCCGAGAAAAATGCCCACAGGGCCACCACGATCGATCGCATCGACTCCCCCCTCACCCACAGTTGCTCGTTTGTTTGGTGCCCGACGTTGGACGCGGGCTCGCGAATTCTCGCATCCAGTTGCAATTCGGCGCTGTCGACAATTCCACGCCGATGCGGGCCTGGCACGCATCGAGTACAAGTTTTCGAGGATCAAAGTGGCGTACCAGGCTGCGGAGACCCCCGGGTGATGGACTTGTGGCGCGTCAGAGTGAGCGAGCAGGCGCATGCGCTCGCCGTGCATTGGCAGCGGCTCGATGCGGCAGAACGGCAGCGTGCAGCCAGCTTCCGCAACGAGGCGGATCGGCAGCGCTACGTGGTCGCACGCGGCACGCTGCGCGCGCTGCTGGGAAACGCGCTGAACATCGCCCCGCATGAGCTCACGTTCGGCCGCCACGAGTTCGGCAAGCCCTTCGTGGCGAGCCACCCCGGGCTGCATTTCAGCAGCAGCCGCTCGGGCGACTGGGTGCTGCACGGCTTGTCGACCGACATCCCACTCGGCGTCGACGTGGAAGCGCTGCCCCATGGCCCGCTCGAGCTCGAGCTGTTCGGCCAGGTGCTGGCGCCGCAGGAACTCGCGCGCCTGCTGGCCTTGCCAGCGGCGCGCCGCAAGCTTGCCTTTATCGAGCTCTGGGTCTGCAAGGAAGCCTATGTCAAGGCGATCGGCCAGGGCTTGAACCGGACGCTCGGCGCCATCTGCATTGCGCCGCTCGAAGGCGGTGGCTACACGGTGTTGCACGATGAAAACCCTGAGGCCAGTGCCGGCCCGTGGACCCTGGTCATGCTCGACCTGGGGCCCGCGCACGCCGGCTGCCTGGCCCACCCCGGCTCGCCCCGGGAGCTGGGCTTGCACGACTACAGCGACCCTCAGCCGCGCCCGAGCCGCCCGACGATGCCCGCCTCTTCGGCGACCGAAAAGAAATAGGGGTACAGCGAGCGCGGCGCGTCGGCTGCGTCGGCGTTGCCGCCGAAGCGCCCGATCTGCTCGCGCGCATGGTCGAAGTCGAGCGACATCAGCACCGCCGGCGCGCTGACCCGCCGGTTCATCCGCTGCGGGCCGCGCACCTTGAACCCGAGCATGCGTTCGTAGTACAGGACATGGCGCGGGTTCACCTCGATCACCAGAAAGTGAAAACCCTTGAGCCGGTGCGCGTAGATGTAGGCGACGTGAAACAGCGACGCCAGCACGCGCTTGGATTCGGCCACGTTGTCCATCGCAAGCTTGGTGAATTCGCAGACCCGCCCGCCGGCGTCGCGCAGCAGGTTGATCTCTTCCATGTAAAGCTCGTCGCACAACAGCCCGACCGGCGAATCGAAGCCGATCGAGATCGTGCCGATCAGCAGCTCCTGGTCGCTCGCGGTCAGCGTGATGCGATCGGGCACCGCCAGTGCCGGCAACGGCGTGCTCTGGTAGCCGCGGGCCGCATACATGCGGTTGATCAGGATGCTGGCCGAGCTGCGGTTGCCGCAGCTGTCGGCCGCGCGGATCTTGAACAGCCGCCGACTCAGGTCGTGTTCTTCGAAGCCGGGTGCGTCGGGCTGATCGACGATCAGCGAGCGCAGCGAATACTCGGCCTCGAACGGCACGCCAATGATGGTGTTGCCCACGTTGGTCCTCTCCGACTTCTGTTGCCAACTGGTTGTGGTGCCGGGTGCACCGCGGCGCGCATCATCGCCCGCGCTCGGCTTGCGCGGCGCTCTTGTCCGCGCTGCGTCCAGGGCCTTCTGCCAGAAGGCGTAAGCGATCAAACAAAGTGTTCGCCTGATTGGCGACGAAGCTCAGCTTGACGCATGGCGACCTGTGCACACCCTCACCCCAACCCTCTCCCGCAAGCGGGAGAGGGGGCGCATCGTGGCTCCCGCCCCCCGTACTCGGGGGAGCGGGTTGGGGTGAGGACTCGGCAGGAGCTGCGTGCAAGGCTCAGATTGCGCATGCTGGTGCGACGACGCGGCGGTGACACTGCGCCACGCCGCTGCGCGCCTCACAGCGGCGACGGCTCCAGCCCGACATAGCGCCACAGGTCGCGCGAGAACGGGTGGCGCCAGTAGCCGCGCAGCCACGGCTGGGTCAGGTCGGTGACGATGCTGTGGGCGTGCACCTTGTACGGCATGTAGGCCACCATGATGTTCTTCGCCTCGCGCATCAGCGCCAGCCGTTCGGGCCCGTCGGGCAGCACGCTCAGGCGCTCGAACAGGCGGTCGTACAGCGGCAGCGCGAAGTGCGAGTCGTTCGACTCGTTGCTGTTGGGCCCGTAGGCGATGCCGAGGAAGAAGCCGCCGTCGGGCGCGGTCGCGGCCCAGATGTAGCCCCACATCATCATCGCGCCGGTGCGGCTCATCTTCAGCAGGTCGGGCCAGGTCGCGATGTCGAACCGGATGCGCAGGCCGACCGCCGTCATGCTCTTGCGCCAGACCTCGTTGACGTTGCGCGAGCGCTGGTCGGGCAGCGACGCGCGGCGCAGCAGCAGCGGCGAGCCGTCGGGCCGCTCGCGCCAGCCGTCGCCGTCGCGGTCGACGTAGCCGTGCATGTCGAGCAGCGCCAGCGCGCGGACGCGGCTGTGCTCGCTCATCGTGCTGCGGTACCCGCTGTCGTAGCCCGAGGTGAACGGCGCCACCGGCGATTGCGCCGCGATGCCCTGATCGCGCAGCACCTGCGCCACGTATTCGTCGTTGCTCAGCGCGAGGCCGATCGCGCGGCGCAGCGCGACCTTGTCGGGCGTGTAGCCGCCGACGGTGGCGTCGTCCATGTTGAAGTAGGTCATCGCCATGTCGGGCTGCAAGGCACGCGATGCACGTACGCCGCGCTTCGCAAGGTGCGGCGCGAGGCGGCCGTTCGGCACCGCGATCGGGGCGAACTCGGGCGGCAGCCGCAGCTGGTCGAGCTGGCCGTTGAGGAACGCGAGCCAGCGTGGCTGCGATTCGTTGATGACGCTGATCTCGATGCGCTCGACCAGCGGCAGCCGCTTGCCTTCGAGCTGCTTGGCCAGCGCTTGCGCGTACGCGTCGCCTTCGGCCGGCTCGGCGCCAAAGATCTGCTCGCGAAAGCCCGGGTTGCGCACGAGCTCGATGCGCGACGCGCGGCGCCAGCTGTGCAGGCGGAACGGCCCGGTGCCCACCGGATGCGCGCCGATGTCGTCGCCATAGGCTTCGACCACCTCGCGCGCCATCGCGCCGGTGAAGTTGGGCACCGCGAAGTTGAAGTGAAAGCGCGGGCTCGGCTCGGCCAGCCTGACGCGAAACGTGTAGCGGTCGAGCGCGCGCAGGCCCTCGGCCTCCTGGTCGTAGTCGAACGGCTGCTTGCTCTTCAAGACACGCGCGCGTTGTTCGTTCATGCCCAGCAGCTTGGCGTTCTCGAAGATGTAGAGGTGGGCCGAATTGAGCCTCGGGTCGTAGAAGCGCTTGACCGCGTAGACGTAGTCCTGCGCGACCAGCTCGCGCGGCTTGCCCTTGAACACCGGGTCGTCGGCGAAGAAGATGCCGGGCCGGATGCGAAACGTGAAGCTCTTGAAGTCGGCCGAGATCTCGGGCAGGTCCTGCGCCGTCTGCGGCCGCAGCTTGACCGGCCGCGCGAGGTGGTCGTAGGTCAGCGGCGACTCGAAGATGCTCGACAACACCATCGCCGAGTTCAGGTCGTCGACCATCGGCGGGTCGAAGCCGGTTTCGGCGGCGTCGAAGGCGACGCGCAGGGTGCCGCTCGGGCGGGTCTGTGCCTGTGCCTGCGCCAGCGGCGTCGCCGCGAGCGCTGCAGATGCGGCGAGCCACTGCCTGCGGTCCATCAGCGCCTCAGTGGCCGAAGGGTCATCCCGGCGAACGCCGGGATCCACTCTGTACAGATGCGCGGTGAAGCAGCAGTGGATCCCGGCGTTCGCCGGGATGACGCGCGGCTGTGGGGCAGCATCTTCCTGGCCTCTCAGTGCGCCGGGCGCCTGGCTTCGTCGATGTCGACGTACTGCCAGAACTGGTTGCCGTACAGCGGGCGCCGGTAACCGATCACCCACGGCTGCACCAGGTCGTTGTAGATGCGGTGCACCCGGTACTTGTGCGGCGCGAACGCGGTGACGATGTTCTGCGCCTCGTGGATGGCCGCCAGCCGCTCGGGCCCGTCGGGCAGCACCTGCATGCGTTCGTACAGCTCGTCGAAGCGCTTGTTGCGAAAGCGCGCCAGGTTCTGCTCGCCGGCCGACGGGCCGTACAGGATCTGCAGCGTCTCCTGCACATCGGGGCCGGTGGCCGAATAGCCGAGCTCCCACACCATCAGCTGGGCGGCGCGCGCCGACTTGAACTGCTCGGGCCACTTGGCGATCTTGATGTCGAGCCGGATGCCGATCGCGCTCAGGTTGATCTTCCACAGCTCGGCGAACTGGCGCGCAATCGCGTCCGGCGTGTTCGCGTATTCGATCACCAGCGGCCGGCCGTCGGGCAGGTCGCGCCAGCCGTCGCCGTCGCGGTCGACGTAGCCGTACATGTCGAGCAAGGCCTTGGCGCGCGCCACGCTGTAGTCGCTGTTCTCGCTCTTGTACGCGAGGTCGAAGCCGAACGCGCCGGGCGAGACCATCGACTGCGCGGCAATCGCCTGGCCGCGCCGCACCTGGGCGATCTCGCGCTGCACGTTCATCGCCAGGTTGATCGCGCGGCGCAGCGCGACCTTGTCGGGCGTGTAGCCGCCGACGACCGGGTCTTCCATGTTGTAGTAGTGCAGCGTCACGTCGGGGTTGACGATGCGCTGCAGCACGATGCCGCGCTTGGCCAGATGCGGCGCGAGCTTGCCGTTGGGCACCACCTTCTCGGCGAACTCGGGCGGCAGCGGCGCCAGCAGGTCGAACTCGCGGTTGAGGAACGCGAGCCAGCGCGGCTGGGTCTCTTCGACGATGGAGACTTCGACCCGGTCGATGATCGGCAGGCGCCGGCCCTTGTACTTGGCGAGCAGCGCTTGCCCTTCGGCGTCGTCCGGGTTCGGCTCGGCGTCGTACAGCGCTTCGCGGAAGCGCGGGTTGCGCTCCAGCGTGATCAGCGAGCTGCGCCGCCAGGCGGCGAGCCTGAACGGCCCGGTGCCCACCGGGTGGTCGCCGACGTTGGCGCCGTAGAACTCGACCACCTCGCGCGCCACCGCGCCGAACAGGGTGTTGTCGGCCAGCGTGTAGACAAAGCGCGGGCGCGGCTTGGCGAGGCGAAACTGCAGCGTGTAGCGGTCGATCAGCTTCAGCCCCTCGACCGCGCGGTCGTAGTCGAACGCCCGCTTGGTCTTCAAGGCCTCCTCGCGCAGCGCGTTGACGCCGATGACGCCTTCTTCCTCGACAATCGAATACGACGGGCTCTTGTTGGCCGGATCGTAGAAGCGCTTCCAGGCATACGCGAAGTCGGCCGCGACGAGCTCACGCCTGACACCCTTGAACGCCGGGTCGTCGGTGAAGTAGACGCCGGGCTTGATACGCACCGTCCAGGTCTTGAAGTCGGCCGAGACCTCGGGCATCGCGAGCGCGGCGTTGGGCTGCACCTTGTAGGGCCGCGCCAGGTGGTCGTACTTGTAGAGTGCCTCGAAGATGTGGCCGGTGACGATGCGCGAATACAAGTCGCTGATCGCGGCCGGGTCGAAGCCGGTCTCGGCGATCGGGAAGGCGTAGCGCAGCACCTTGGGCGGCGCCGCGGCGTCTTGCGCGTGGCCCGACACGCCGGCAGCCGCCAGCAACAATGCAGCAAGCCAGCGCTTCAATTTTTCTTCATCCTCTTTTGCATCTCGGTGTCGATGTCGATGTACTGCCACCACTCGTTCCAGAACACCGGATGGCGGAAGCCGACCAGCCACGGGTGGACCAGGTCGGTCGACATGCGGTGCATCGTGGTCTTGTACGGCACGTAGGCGGCCTGGATCATCTTGGCCTTGCGGAACAGCGCCTCGCGCTCGGGGCCATCCTCGATCTCGCTCATGCGGTTGTAGAGCGCGTCGAACTCCGGCAGCTTGAAGCGGGCGAAGTTCTGGCTGCCCGCCTGCGGGCCGTACATCGAGGCCAGCGTGTCTTGGCCATCCGGTTGTGACGCCGAAGTGCCCAATTGCCACATCATCAGCTTGCCGGCGCGTGCCGACTTCAGGTTCTCCGACCACTGCGTCGGCTGGAACACGATGCGCAGGCCGACGGCGTTCATGTTGCGCCGCCATTCCTCGGCGTACTGGCGCGCGGCCTGGTCGGGCTGGGTCGCCATCTGCAGCAGCAGCGGCGATCCGTCGGGCAGGTCGCGCCAGCCGTCGCCGTCGCGGTCGACGTAGCCGTACAGGTCGAGCAGCGCCTTGGCGCGCGCCGGCGAGTAGTCGCTCATCTCGCTTTTGAAGGCCGGGTCGTAGCCCGAGGTGTGCGGCATGATGCGCGACTGCGCAGGCACCGCCTGGCCGCGCCGCAGCACTTGGATGTCGCGCTGCACGTCATAGGCCAGGCTGATCGCGCGCCGCAGTGCCACCTTGTCGGGGCTGTAGCCGCCGACGACCGGGTCGTCCATGTTGAAGTAGGTGACGACGATATCGGCATTGACCGAGCGCTCCATCTGGATGCCGCGCTTGGCCAGGTTGGGCGCCAGCTTGCCGCCGGGCACGGCGGTGTTCAGGAAGTCCTCGGGCAGCGGCGCCGCGATGGTGCCGATCATGTCGGTCTGCGCGTTCAGGAACGCCAGCCAGCGCGGCTGGCTCTCCTCGATGATGGACACCTGCACCTCGTCGATCATCGGCAGGCGCCGGCCCTTGAAGCGCGCGAGGATCGCCTGGCCCTCGGCGTCGCCGGCCGCCGGAGCGGCCTCGTAGAACATCTCGCGGAACTGCGGGTTGCGCTCCAGCACGATCAGCGAGGAGCGGCGCCACTGCTTCAGGCGGAACGGGCCGGTGCCCACCGGATGGGCGCCGACGTTGTCGCCGTAGTGCTCCACCACCTCGCGCGCCACCGCGCCCAGCAGGTCGGAAGCGGCCAGCGTCTCGATGAAACGCGGCCGCGGCTTGTCCAGCGTGAAGCGGATCGTGTAGCGGTCGATCGCCTTCATGCCGTCGATCTCGCGGTCGTAGTCGAACGGCTTCCCGCTCTTTCGCGCCTGCTCGTTCAGCGCTTCCAGCCCGAGGATGTTGGCGTCGAGGATGTACGAGATCGATGGGCTTTTGTTGGCCGGGTCGACGGTGCGCTTGATCGTGTAGACATAGTCCTGCGCCACCAGCTCGCGCCGCTTGCCCTTGAACGCCGCGTCGTCGGCGAAGTAGATGCCGGGGCGGACCCGGATGGTCCAGGTCTTGAAGTCCGCCGACACCTCCGGCATCGCGGCCGCGGTGAGCGGGTTGATCCTGACCGGATCGGCCAGCGGGTCGTAGGCGTAGAGCGCCTCGAAGATGTGCGGCGTGACCGTTCGCGAATACAGGTCGTTGATGCGTGCCGGATCGAAGCTGGTTTCGGCCGTGCGGAAGGCGACCCGCAGGATCTTGGCCGGCGCGGCCGGCGCCGGCTCTTCGGGGCGGGCGGCCGGGCTCACGGCCAGGCACAGGCCGAGCGCGAGGACGGGCAGCAGGTTGCGGGTCATGGTTTCAGTGTTGGGTTGCGGCGGCCTTCTGCTGCACCTCGGTGTCGATGTCGAGGTACTTGTAGAACTCGCGGATGAAGCCGTTGCGCCGGTAACCGATCACCCACGGGTGCATCAGGTCGGTGGCGATGCGGTGCGAGCTCACCTTGTAGGGCACGTAGGCGACGATCATTTTGTTCGCCTCTTCCATCACCTGCTCGCGCTCGGGGCCGTCGGGCAGTTGCGACTGCTGCACGTACAGCGCGTTGAAGGCCGGCAGGTTGAAGCGCGAATGGTTCGAGCCGCCGATGTTGGGGCCGTAGGCGAGCGCCAGGAAGGTGTCGCCATCGGGCGTTTCGGCGCTCCAGGCCAGGCCCCACATCATCAGCTTGCCGGCGCGCGAGGCTTTCAGGTTCTCCGGCCACTTGGCCGGCCTGAAGCTGGTGCGGATGTTGACCGCGCGCATGCTCTTTTGCCACAGCTCGGCGAGCTGGCGGCTCAGCTGGTCGGGCTGGGTCGCGATCTCGAGCACCAGCGGCTGGCCGTCGGGCAGGTCGCGCCAGCCGTCGCCGTCGCGGTCGACATAGCCGAACATGTCGAGCAGCGCGCGCGAGCGGCCGGGGTCGTAGTCGCTCATCTCGGACTTGAAGTTCGGGTTGTAGCCGTAGCTCGTCGGCGCGATGATGCCCTGCGCCGGTGCCGCCTGGTTCTTGCGTATCAGCGAGACCTCTTCGGGGCCGTTGTAGGCGAGCGAGATCGCGCGCCGCAGCGCGACCTTGTCCGGTGTGTAGCCGCCGACCACCGGGTGCTCCTGGTTGAAGAACGCGGCGAAGGTCGAGTCGACCAGCGGCGCGCGGTCCATCGTGATGCCCTTCTTCGCGAGCGCCGGCGAGAGCTTGTTGTTCGGCACAAAGTTGGTCGCGAACTCGTTCGGCAGCCGCTCCATGAAGTCGGACTCGCGGTTCAGGAACGACAGCCAGCGCGGCTGCGTCTCTTCGATGATCGCGATCTCGACCCGATCGAGCATCGGGATGCGCTTGCCGCGCTGCTGCTTGTAGATGGCTTCGGACCGTGCGTCGCCGGGCGTCGGCTGGTCGTCGTACAGCATCTCGCGGAAGTTCGGGTTCTTCACCAGCACGATGCGCGAGCTGCGCCGCCATTCGGCGAGCATGAACGGCCCGGTCCCCACCGGGTGCTCCATGATCTTGTCGCCGTAGAACTCGACCACCTCGCGCGCCACCGCGCCGAAGGTGCCGCCTATCGTCATCGCGCGTTGCGCGAATCGCGGCGCCGGCTCGGCCAGGTTGATCTGCAGCGTGTAGCGGTCGAGCGCGCGCGCGCCTTCGACCTCGGTGTCGTAGGCGAAGGGCTGCTTGCTGTCGAGCGCCTTCTTGCGCAGCTCGCTCAGGCCCAGCAACCTGGCGTTTTCGTAGACGGTGAGGTAGGGGCTCTTCCAGCGCGGGTCGTAGAAGCGCTTGATCGAATAGACGTAGTCCTGCGCCGTCAGCTCGCGCTTGTTGCCGTTGAACGCCGGGTCGGGCGCGAAGTAGATGCCGGGCCGGATCTTGAAGGTGAAGCGCTTGAAGTCGCTCGACACCTCGGGCAGCGCCTGCGCCGTCTGCGGCTTCATCTTGTAGGGCCGCGCCAGGAAGTCGAAGGTCAGAGGCGCTTCGAAGATGCCGCCGGTCACGGTGATCGAATACAGGTCGGACAGCTGCACCGGGTCGAAGCCGGTTTCGGCGATCTGGAACGCGTAGCGGAACACCTTCTGCGGCGCTTCGGCCGGCGTGTCGGCAGCGCGCAGCGGCAGCGCGGCGCAGGCCGCCGCAACGATCAAGGCCCGGGTCAGGGCGCTGCACATCTTCAATCTCGCTCCTCGTGGGACAAAGGCTTTCGGGGGTGCCCGAAGCCGGCGAGTCTAGGGTGTCGACCGGCACCTTCGCCACGGGATTGACCCGGCTGCGGCGCTCGGATACAGGGCAAATGCTGGGGAGCAGGCATTCCTCGGCCGCTTAGACTCGCGCCTGCCCAAACGCAAAAACAGCTCGTTGGCCCGCGCCCTCATCCCAGGGTGGTCTAGACCAGACAGGGCCGGCATTCGTTCACTTCTCGACCCGAGACGCTCGTCTGATGGCCGCCTACCTGATACGGCGCCTGTGGCAAATGATCCCGACCCTGATCGGGGTGGTGCTGCTGGTGTTCTTTCTTTTCAAAGCCTTCGGCGGCGACCCGGCCGAGATCCTCGGCGGCCTGAACGCCACGGCGCAACAGGTCGACGCGATCCGCGAACAGCTGGGGCTGAACAAGCCCTGGTACGTGCAGCTGGGGATCTACTTCAAGAGCATCCTGACGCTCGACTGGGGCCGCAGCTGGGCCACCAACGAAGCGGTGAGCAGCATCTTCCGCACCCGCCTGCCGGCGACGCTGACGGTGATGTTCCCGATCCTGATCCTCGACGCGCTGATCGCGCTGCCGATCGCGATGGGGGTCGCCTACCGCCGCGGCTCGCTGGCCGACCGATCGATCATGGTGATCACCACGGTCGCGCTGTCGGTCTCGTTCCTGGTCTACATCATCCTCGGGCAGTACGTGTTCGGCTTCCAGCTCGGCATGTTCCCGGTGCAGGGCTGGAGCGACAGCGTGTGGACCAACCTGGCGACCTACGTGCCGCTGCCGGTGATGCTGGCGCTGCTGGTCGGCGTGGCGCCGCAGACCCGGCTGTACCGCACCTTCTTCCTCGACGAGCTCGGCCAGGACTATGTGCGCACCGCGCGCGCCAAGGGCATGACCGAGGGCACGGTGCTGTTCAGGCACGTGCTGCGCAACGCGATGATTCCGATCCTCACCAACATCGGGCTGGCGCTGCCGAGCGTGTTCATCGGCTCGTTCCTGATCGAGGTGTTCTTCTCGATCCCGGGCCTCGGCCGCGAGGTGATCCTGGCGGTCAACCGCAGCGACTATCCGGTGATCCAGGCGCTGACGGTTTACCTGGCGATGCTGACGATGCTGATCAACCTGAGCGTGGACATCCTGTACAAGCTGGTCGATCCGCGGGTGGTGCTGAAATGAGCGCCGCCGGGCCGCTCCCAAGGCGCTCGCTCCCCCTCGGGGGGACCGGCGCGAAGCGTCGTAGGGGGCTCAAATGAGCGCCGCCGGGCCGCTCCCAAGGCGCTCGCTCCCCCTCGGGGGGACCGGCGCGAAGCGTCGTAGGGGGCTCAAATGAGCGCAGTTTTGAACACGCCGCCGGTGGGCGGCAACCCTGGGGTCGCGGCGCCGCGCTCCGAAGGTGTCTGGCACGCCGCCTGGCGGCGCCTGCGCTCGGATCATGTCGGCATGGCCTCGCTCGCCGTGGTGCTGGTGTTCGTCGCGCTGATCGTGCTGAGCGCGCTCGGCGTGGTGGCCAAGAACTGGCAGAAGGAAGTCGGCGTGCCTGGTGCGCCGCCCGGCTTCGTCGGGCCGGCGCCACCGACCGAGATCGCGGCCATCCCGGTGCCCAAGGGGCCCAACGTCGACATCTCGGCGGTCGACCCGCTTAGCTCCCGCTACAAGGAGTGGGACGAACGCGCCGCCAAGTTCAAGGCGGAGGAAGTGGTGAAGTCCGAAACGCTGCCCTTCGGCGGCGACCGCCTGGGCCGCGACGTGCTGGCCAAGGCGATGAAGGGCAGCCAGACCTCGGTCTTCGTCGGCCTGCTCGGCGCTTTGGTAGCGACGCTGATCGGCACGATCCTGGGCGCGCTGGCGGGCTTCTTCGGCGGCAAGATCGGCGACTTCCTCGAGTGGCTGTACAGCGTGTTCACCGCGATCCCCGACATCTTGCTGATCCTGTCGTTCGCGGTCATCTTCGGGCGCGGTATCGGCAGCGTCGCGATCATCCTGGCACTGGTCGGCTGGACGGGGCTGTACCGCCAGGTGCGCGCCGAGTTCCTCAAACACTCGGTGCGCGACTACGTGCGCTCGGCCGAAGCGATAGGCGCTTCGACCGCGTCGCGCATGTTCCGCCACATCCTGCCCAACGTCAGCCATGTGATCCTGGTGCGGATGTCGCTGCTGGTCGTGAGCTTCATCAAGTTCGAGGTGATCCTGTCGTACCTCGGCCTCGGGGTCGGCGTCGACGATGTGTCGTGGGGCACGATGCTCGCCGAAGCGCAAAGCGAATTGATCCTCGGCCACTGGTGGCAGCTGGTCGCCGCGACCGCATTCATGGCGGTCTTTGTGACCGCGTTCTCCCTGTTCACCGACGCGCTGCGCGACGCGCTCGACCCAAAGTTGAGAGGGCTGGAATGATGGAAGCCGTCGTCATCCCGGCGGACGCCGGGATCCACTCTGTGAGCAACTGCGCGCTGTCCGAACAGTGGATACCGGCGTTCGCCGGTATGACGCAAGCTGCCGGTATGACACGTCGGGGAGACCGCGCATGCTCTTGAGCATCAAGGACTTGCGGGTCTCGTTCCGCATGGGTCAGACCGGCGGTGTGATGCAGCGCGTGCAGGCGGTCGGCCGCGGCGACCTCGGCGTGAGCTTCGACGTGCCGGAAAACAAGACCGTCGCGCTGGTCGGCGAGTCGGGCTCGGGCAAGAGCGTGACCGCGATGTCGATCCTGAACCTGCTGCCCGACAACGCCGAGCGGCACGGCGCGATCACGTTCGAGGGGCGCGACATGCTGGCTGCGAGCCTGCCCGAGCTGCAGAGGCTGCGCGGGCGCGAGATCGCCTGCGTGTTCCAGGACCCGATGACCTCGCTGAACCCGGTGTTCACGGTCGGCCAGCAGATCTGCGAGCCGCTGATCAAGCACCTGGGTCTGAGCTCGCGCGAAGCCTGGAAACGCGCCGAAGCCCTGCTGATCGAGGTCGGCCTGCCCGAGCCGCAGCGCCGCCTGAAGGCCCATCCGCACATGTTGTCGGGCGGCCAGCAGCAGCGCGTGATGATCGCGATGGCGCTCGCCTGCGAACCCAAGCTGCTGATCGCCGACGAGCCGACCACCGCGCTCGACGTGACGATCCAGCGCCAGATCATGGAGCTGATGCAGCGCCTGAAGGACAAGCGCCGCATGAGCGTGCTGTTCATCAGCCACGACCTGGGCGTGGTCGGCGAGATCGCCGACCATGTGGTCGTGATGCGCCAGGGCACGGTGCGCGAGCAGGGCCCGGTGGCGGAGATCTTCGCCAACCCGCAGGACGCCTACACCAAGGCGCTGCTCGCCTGCCGGCCGACCCTCGAGCGGCGCGGCGCACGCCTGACGGTGATCGACGACCACATCTCGGGCAAGGCGAGCGCGGCGCTCGGCAAGGCCAAGGACCCGAACGCGCCGATCATCATCGACGCGAGTGCGCTGACCAAGAGCTTCTGGCTGCGCAAGGGCGTGTTCGGCCGCATCGAATTCAAGGCCGTCAAGGGCGCGACCTTTCAGCTGCGGCGCGGCCACACGCTCGGGGTGGTCGGCGAGTCGGGCTCGGGCAAGACGACGATGGGTCTGACGCTGTTGCGCCTGCACGAGCCGAGCGGCGGGCCGGCGGGCGGCAGCGTGATGTTCGACGGGCGCGACCTGTTGAAGTTGAGCAAGAGCGAGCTGCTGCCGATGCGCCGGCGCATCCAGGTCGTGTTCCAGAACCCGTATGCGTCGCTCAACCCGCGCTTCACGATCGGCCAGACGCTGATCGAGCCGATGACGATCCACGGCGTCGGCCGCGACAACGCCGAGCGCGAGCTGCGCGCGCGGGCGCTGCTCGCGAAGGTGGGTCTGGACGACACGGCGATGCACAAGTACCCGCACGAGTTCTCCGGCGGCCAGCGCCAGCGGGTCGCGATCGCGCGCTGCCTGACGCTGAACCCCGAGGTGCTGGTGCTCGACGAGGCGGTCAGCGCGCTCGACGTGTCGGTGCAGGCGCAGGTGCTGAACCTGCTGAAGGACCTGCAGGACGAGCTGGGGCTGTCATATGTTTTCATCAGCCACGACCTCGCGGTGGTGCGTTTCATGGCCGACGAGGTGCTGGTGATGAAGGACGGCGAGGTGGTCGAGCAGGCGGGGGTCGAGCAGATCCTCGATCGGCCGCAGCAGGAATACACGAAGCGCTTGATGGGGGCGATCCCGCGCGGGTATGAGGGAGCGGCGTAAAGCGCCGCCCAGCAGAGCCGTCACCCCAGCAGAGCCGTCACCCCAGCAGAGCCGTCACCCCAGCAGAGCCGTCTCCCCAGCAGAGCCGTCTCCCCAGCAGAGCCGTCACCCAGCAGAGCCGTCGCCCCAGCAGAGCCGTCACCCCAGCAGAGCCGTCACCCCGGCGAAAGCCGGGGTCCACCGGCTCCGGCGCGCTTCGGCTGCAGTGGGTCCCGGCTTTCGCCGGGACGACAACTTGGGGGCACCGTTGACAGTTCGCACGATCGTGCTAAATTGATCCCGTGGAAACCAAAACCCATCGCAGTGGCCTGACCCTCGCTGCCATCCTCGACACCGCGATCGACATGGCCGCGACCGACGGGCTCGAGAGCCTGACGGTGGGCGAGTTGGCCAAGCGGCTCGGCTTGAGCAAGAGCGGCGTGTTCTCGCGCATCGGTTCGCGCGAGGCGCTGCAGAAGGCGGTCATCGAGGAATACGACCGGCGCTTCCTGCAAGACGTGTTCGTCCCCGCGATGCGTGAGCCGCGCGGCTTGCCGCGCCTGAACGCGATCATGCGGCTGTGGCTGCAGCGCGCCCGCGACGTCGAAATTCAGAAGGGGTGCATCTACTGCGCCGGCGCCTTCGAATTCGACGACCGCGACGGACCGCTGCGCGACATGCTGCTCGAAGGCGTGCTCGGTTGGCGCCGCGCGCTGCGCCGCACCGTCATCCAGGCCATCGAGGCCGACCACCTGAGTGGCGATACCGATCCCGACCAGCTCGTCTTCGAGATGGACGGCCTGTTCGTCGCGCTGATGCGCGATGCCCGTTTCCTGCGTGACCCGCGTGCTGCCGACCGCGCCTGGGCCACCTACGAGCGGCTGATCCGCTCGCTGCAAGTGCAGTCCTAGCCGGCCACCGCCACAACATCACGCCGAGACATGCTCCCGTTTGCCGTTCAACGTTCTCCAATTTCGCACGTTCGTGCGAAATAGAAAGGAATCGCCATGTTGTTCGCCCTGTCCACTGCCGTTGTCCTCGTCGCCGCCGGCCGCGCGGCCCTCGCCCTGTACCGCCTGTGGCGCGCCGTACCGCGCCGCAACGCCGACTTCGGAATCGTCTGAGTGAGCCGCTTCATGAAAACACTACCTGACAGCGCCCCCGCGGGCCGAGCGCCGGGCCGCTCCCAAGCCGGCCTGCGTCCCCTTGGGGGAGCGGACGCGGACCAGCATTCCCTAACTGCTTGGGGAAGGCCCGCCGGAGCGCTAGCCGGCCTGCAAGCCGGATGGCCGGCCGATGTACTCATCGGACGAGGGGCAGACTTCAACCCCGCAAGCGCGTTCTACGCGGGCAGCCGCACCGCCCAGGCGCTGGGCGCGATGCTGCGCGGCGTCGACTCGTTGCGCCCGGCCTGGGGCACCGCGGCGGCACTGCGGCTGTTCTTCACGCCGCTGCCCTGGAAGTTCGCAGCGCGCCGACCGCTGCCCGCCGGCTGGAGCGTCACCCGCTGGCCATTCGAGGGCGCGACGCTGGCCGCCTACCGGCGCAGCGGCATCGAATCCGGCCGCCCGCGGGTGCTGCTGGTGCACGGCTGGGCCGGCCACGGCATGCAGATGCACTCGCTGGGCGACGCGCTGGCCGATGCCGGCTACGACCCGGTGCTGCTCGACTTCCCGGGTCACGGCCGCGCCGCCGGCTGGCGTTCGACGCTGCCGCAGTTCTCGCGCGCCCTGTTCGCCGCCACCGCGCGGCTCGGGGCCTGGCACGCGGTGGTGGGTCATTCGCTGGGCGCGATCGCCGCGCTGCACGCGGCGGCGCGCGGCCTGCCGGTGCTCCGGCTCGCGCTGCTGGCGCCGTCGGCTCCGCCGGCGCTGTTCCTGCGCTGGTTCGCCGGCAGCTTCGGCCTGGCCGACAGCGCGCCGCAGCGCATGCGCGAGCGCATCGAAGACACCGAAGGGGTGCCGATGGCCGAGTTCGAGCCCGCCTGGCTGGGCCCGCGGGTGCCGCAACCGACGCTGGTGGTGCACGACGAGGCCGACCGGGTCGCGCCGTTCGCCGCGGGCCAGCGTCTTGCGCACGCCCTGGTCGAGGCGCGCCTGATGCCGACCCAGGGGCTGAGCCACACCCGCGTGTTGCGCGACACGGTGGTCGCCGAATCGCTGCTGCGCCACCTAGGCAACCTAGGCTGACACAAGGCGTCGACCGCGGTAACAAGGCTTCACGTTTTCGCCGCGATTCGGCAGCGCCGGCGCACGCTTGCGCCGCGATTTGTCCGCACCGCGGCCCGCGGTGCCACCCGGTGGCGCAAAAGCTCCTGGCACGGAAGCTGCGCCTGCGAAGGCACACGCGCCAAAGGCACACCGGAGAGCCGGCGCCCCTACACAGGATGTCGTTGCCATGTCGTACACACCCCGGTCCCGCGCCGTCCAGGCGCTTGCCTCCCGTTCGAGGCGTGCCGCGCCGAGCTGCCGTGGCGGCGCCTCGTCGCTGTTGCGACTGGCGCAGCCCGCTGCGCCGCGCCTGCCGTCGACCCAAGACTTGGGCGACTGGGTCAGCCGCGCGTTCGGCGCGCTGCTGCCGATGGCGGCGCCGCCGGGCTTCGCCCCGAGTGAACTCAACGCCGGCTGAATCGGAGCGCACACCATGTCCACGGTCTTCGTTCCACGCGCACCGTCGGTGCTGCAGGCCCGCCGCGCAACGGCCGAGGCGCAGCGCCAGCCGGCCTCGCCAGTCGCTGGCTTGCAGGCGCGCGCCTTCCAGGTCCTGCAATCCAGCCGCGCACCCGCGCAGCTGAATCTGTTTCTGCGTCCAGGCGCTATCGACGTCAAGTGAAGAAGCACTCACTGTACGACTGAGCTCGGCGAAGGCGCCGACCATCGTGAGCTGGTCGAACGATTGACGTCCAGGGGAGCGGGCAAACCGGGGTAAAGAGAGCGAGTCCCCGGCCACACTGTCCCGCTCCCCTCTTTTTTTCGCGCCGCGCAGTTCGCACGCTGCGTATCGCCGGCGCTGCACCGCCCGGCGTTTCTTCTGTTCCTTCCCCGGCTTGCCCGCCTACACTGCGTCCGCCTTGCCCACGACGCAGGCAGCGAAGCCCCGCCACCACACCCTTGGCGAGGTCGCACGAGCCGGAGGAGGTTTCATGAGTCTGATTCCTGAGTGGCGTCTCGTCGACGCGCAACCCGGCCGCGTGGTCGCGCCCGACGAGCGCCTCGCCTGGCCGCAGACCGCGGCGCTCGGCGTCCAGCATGTGATCGCGATGTTCGGCGCTACGGTGCTCGCGCCGCTGCTGACGGGCTTCGACCCCAACCTCGCGATCCTGATGAGCGGCGTCGGCACGCTGATCTTCTTCTTTGTCGTCGGCGGACAGGCTTCGGCAACAACGTGAACCTGATCGTCGCCGCGGTGACGCTGATCCTGGGCACCGGCGACTACACGCTGAAGTTCGGCGCCTTCACGCTCGGCGGTATCGGCACCGCGACCTTCGGCGCCATTGCGCTGTACGCGCTGCTGCGCCGCGGTGCCAAGTAAGAGTCTTTCCATGGCCAGCCCGGCCTGTCCTGAACCCGTCGATGGGCCGGGATAACGTTGCGGCGCTGCATCTTCTCAACGTCTCACCTGATTGGCGACGAACTTCAGCTTGACGCATGGCGACCCGTGCACACCCTCACCCCAACCCTCTCCCGCAAGCGGGAGAGGGGGCGGCTCCCTCTCCCCCGTACTCAGGGGAGAGGGTTGGGGTGAGGGGTCAACGTGAGTCAAGCTGAGCTTCGCTAGTCAGGACGTCTCATCAGGCCTGCGGGCGGCGGCGGAACATGCCGTAGCCCTCCATCCGCATGACGACTTGGCGGTCCTGGTTCAGCACCTCGTGCCGGCTCTTGACGAGGCCGACGCCGGGCTTGCTCTCGAGCGGCCGCGCCTCGAGGATGCTCAGTCGCACCGACAGCGTGTCGCCGGCGCGCACCGGCAGCAGCCACTTCAGGCTGTCCAGGCCGGGCGAGCCGAGGCTGGCCGAGCGCAGCAGGTAGGCGTCGCACATCATCCGCATCGCCATCGCGGCGGTGTGCCAGCCGCTGGCGATCAGGCCGCCGTAGATCGTGTCGCGCGCTGCCGCGTCGTCGAGGTGGAAGGGCTGGGGATCGAATTCCGCGGCAAACCGCACGATGTCGTCGTGCATGACGGTGGTCGCGCCGAACTCACGGACCTCTCCTTCGCGAAAATCCTCCCAGTACCAAAGCCCATCCTTGTTCTGGCTGGCATCGGCGGTCATTCGGGCTCTCCATTGACAACAAGCTCGACCATCGTAGCCGCCTCCTCCTTCGTTCGCAGGCTCGTCTTCGGCGTGGCCTGGCTGGTACGCCGAACTCCCGCCGTACGGCGTGCCGGTGCCGTGGGAACAGGCGATCAACCTCGCCGACATGGCGCTCTACACGGCCAAGAGCCAGGACGCGCGCAGCGCGCCCTTTCCTCGCTCTCCCTCTGGGAGAGGGAACAGCGTTGAGGGTCCCCGCCAACGCTGCATCGACACAGCGCAAAAACGCCCCGATCTCGAGCGGCTTGGTCAAATAAGCCCTGAACCCGGCGCGGGTCGCCGCTGAGATCGGCTCGGGCATCGCGTCGGCCGACAGCGCGATGCACGGTACCTCGGCCAGCCCCGGCACCCGCGCGAGTTGCGCCTTCACCTCCAGCCCCGTCATGTCGCCCAGGTGCATGTCGAGCAGCAGCAGGTCGGGCCGCTCGCTCGTTGCCAGCGTCACCGCTTCGCGGCCGTTGCGCGCGACCACCAGGCGGCAGTCGGCGCGCAGGCCCAGCACCTCGCGCACCAGCTCGACGTTCATCGGGTTGTCCTCGGCATACAGCACGGTGTGCAAGGTGCCGCCGCGCGGCGCCGCTGCGCCGGGCTGTGTCGAACGCGCGGCCGACTCGCTGCCGTCGGCCGGAGCGGCCGGCAGCGTCACCGTGAAACAGCTGCCGACCCCGGGCTGGCTTTCGACCTCGAGCGCGCCGCCCATCAGCTGGACCAGCCGGTGCGTCACCACCAGCCCGATGCCGGTGCCTTCGATGCCGCTGCGCTCGGCGCCGAGGCGGTTGAACGGCTCGAACAGGTGCGAACGCTGGTCGGGGCTCAGCCCATGGCCGGTGTCGCTGACCTGGATCGCGACCGTGCGGGCGCCGCTGCTCGGCGCCCAGCGCACCGTCACGCTGCCGCCACGCCGGTTGTACTTGACCGCGTTGCTCAGCAGGTTCACCAGCACCTGGCGCAGCCGCAGGTGGTCGGCATGCAGGTGCTGCGGGCCCTGCGCGGCGTGTCCCGGATCGACCCGCAGCAGCACCTCGTGGGTTTGCGCCAGCATGTCGACCAGCGCCAGCGACTCCTGCACCAGCGCCGGCAGCGCCAGCGTTTCGGGCGCCAGCGTCATGCCGCCGCTTTCGATGCGCGACAGGTCGAGCACGTCGTTGATCATGGCCAGCAGGTGCCCGCCGGCGTTCTCGATGTGGTGGACCCGCGCGCGCTGCTCGGGCTGCAGCGGCTGGGTGGCGTCGATCTGCAGCAGCTGCGCAAAACCGAGCACCGCGTTGAGCGGCGTGCGCAGCTCGTGGCTCATGCGCGACAGGAACTCGGTCTTGGCGGCATTCGCGCGTTCGGCCGCACGCGCCGCCAGCAGCGCCGCCTCGGCCTGCTTGCGCCCTGTGATGTCTTCGAGCACCGAAACAAAATAGGCCGGCGCGCCGAGCGCGTCGCGCACCAGCGCCACCGTCAGCGAGGTGCAGACGATGGCCCCGTCGGCGTGTTGGCAGCGTGTCTCGAGGGTGTAGTTCGGCAGCGCGCCGTCGATCAGGCGCTGTGCCTGGACGCGGTTCGCGGCCATGTCGTCGGCCACGGTGATGTCGTCCAGGCGCATCCGCAGCAGCTCGTCGTGGCCGCGCCCGAGCGTTTCGCACAAGCGCTTGTTGACGCGCAGCAGCCGGCCGTCGGGCGCCACGTGGGCGATGCCCACCGCCGCCATCTCGAAGGTGTTGCGCAGGCGTTCCTCGCTGTCGCGCAGCGCCAGCTCGGCGTGGCGCCGCGCCTGGTCCAGGCGCACCGCGCCGAGGATCGCGGCGACGCTCGAAAACAGCGGCTGCATGAACTCGACCAGCGTCTCGTCGAAGCCGTCGAGCCGGTTCGCGAGGCCGACCAGGCCGACCATCTCGCCGCCGTGGAACAGCGGCACGCCGAGGAACGAGTCCATCGCCGGGTGGCCGCGCGGCAGTCCGCCGGCCCGCGGGTCGTTGATCGGGTCGTTGGCGATGACCGGCAGGCGGCTCAGCGCCGCGGCGCCGAACAGCGTGTTCAGGTTGTGGAACTCGAACGGCTGCTCGCCGCTGCGGTGGCGCTCGAACATCGCCTGCGTCGCGGCGTTCCAGCTGATGTCGGTCAGCACGCTCACGCGCAGGAACGGGTGGCCGTCGGCCGCGTCGTACAACAGCTCGGCGATGAAGCCGTATTCGCTGCGGGTGAATTCGAGCAGGTCGGTCAGCAGCGGGTCGAACACCTCGGCGGTCGGCACGCCGCGGATGAACCGCGACTGGACCCGGCTGATGATCGCACCGAGGGCGGGATAGGCAAGGGGCGTGAGCGATCGGGTGGTCAAAGTGCGACGCCGGGCTGAGGGGGGTCCGGCTGAATGTGTCACAGCGAAAGAATTCGCGATACCGTCAGGTCTTACAGAGTCGCCAAGGATTGCCATGTCCGCTTTGCACCGCCGCCACGTCCTCGCGCTGGCCGGCAGCACCCTGCTGCCGGCGCCCTTGTTCGCCCAGGGCGGCTGGCCCGGCAAGCCGGTGCGCATCGTCGTGCCGTTCGCACCCGGCGGCACCACCGACATCCTGGCGCGCGCGCTCGCGCCCGAGCTCGGCCGGGTGTTCGGCCAGACCTTCATCGTCGACAACAAACCCGGCGCCGGCGGCAACCTGGGCGCCGACGCGGTGGCCAAGAGCGCGCCCGACGGCTACACGCTGCTGATGGGCACCGTCGGCACCCACGGCATCAACCAGTCGCTGTACCCGAAGATGCCCTTCGACCCGGTCCGGGACTTCGCGCCGATCACGCTCGTGGCCGGCGTGCCCAACGTGCTGGTGATGAACCCGGCCAAGGCCGAGGCGCTGAAGATCAACTCGGTGCCCGACCTGATCCGCTATGCGAAAGCGAACCCGGGCAAGCTGAACATGGCGTCGAGCGGCAACGGCACCTCGATCCACTTGAGCGGCGAGCTGTTCAAGACGATGACGGGCACCTTCATGCTGCACTTCCCGTACCGCGGCTCGGGGCCGGCGCTGTTGGACCTGATCGGCGGCACGATGGACCTGATGTTCGACAACCTGCCGTCGGCGCTGCCGCAGATCAAGGCCGGCAAGCTGAAGGCATTGGCGGTGACGAGCGCACAGCGCAGCGCCGCGGTGCCCGATCTGCCGACCATCGCCGAAGCCGGCCCGGTGCCGGGCTACGAGGCGAGCTCGTGGTTCGGGCTGTTGGCGCCGGCCGGCACGCCGAAGGACATCGTCGATCGCATCCAGCAGGAAAGCGCGAAGGCGCTGGGGACCGCGGCGCTGAAGGAGCGGTTGCTGTCGCAGGGCGCGATGCCGAGCGGGATGACGCCGGACAAGTTCGCGGCGTTCATCGCGGCGGAGACGAAGAAGTGGGCGAAGGTGGTGAAGGCGTCGGGCGCCAAGGTGGATTGAGTCTGGGAGAGTGGATACCGGCGTTCGCCGGTATGACGGGCCCTTCCACCGCGTCCGCGTCATACCGGCGAACGCCGGTATCCACCGCCCCGGGATAATCCGCCCCGTGTCCGCCCGCCGCATCCTCCCCCTGTTCGCCCTCTGGCTGCTGGCCACCCTCGGCCTGCGCCCGCTGCTGCTGCCCGACGAGGGCCGCTACGCCAACGTCGCGCGCGACATGCTGCTGCATGGCGACGCCCTGACGCCGCTGCTCAACGGCCTGCCGTTTTTCCACAAGCCGCCGCTGATGTACTGGCTCGACATGGCCGCGATGAGCGTGCTCGGCGTCAACCCGTTCAGCGCCCGTGTCGGCCCGGTGGTCGGCGCCTCCGTGATGGGCGCGGCGCTGTTCCTCGCGGCGCGCCGCTGGCACGGGCCGCGGGTCGCGCTGATCAGCCTGCTGGTGCTCGCGACCTGCCCGTTCTTCTTCATCGCGAGCCAATACGCCAACCTCGACATGCTGGTCGGCGGCATGATCACCGCGACGGTGCTGGCCTTCGTACGCGCGGTCGACGAACCGCGCCCTGCGCTGCGCTGGCTGCTCGCCGGCTGGGCGCTGGCCGCGCTGTCGGTGCTGGCCAAGGGCCTCATCGGCTTCGTGCTGCCGGCCTTGATCCTCGGGCCGTGGCTGCTGGCCCAGGGGCGCTGGCGCGAGCTGCTGCGGCTCTTGCATCCGTTCGGCCTGCTGCTGTTCGCGCTGATCGCATTGCCCTGGTTCGTTTTGATGCAGCAGCGCTACCCCGGCTTCTTCGACTATTTCGTGATCGAGCAGCATTTCCGCCGCTTCGCCCAGACCAACTTCAACAACGTGCACCCCGGCTGGTTCTACGTCGTGCTGCTGCCGGCCTTGACGCTGCCGTGGAGCCTGTGGCTGCCCGCCGCGGCGCGCAACGCCTGGCGCGACCGTGTCGGGCCCGATCGCGCGCGGCTTGCGCTGTACGCCTGGTGGGTGGTGGCCGTCGTCGGCTTCTTCTCGCTGCCGAGCTCGAAGCTGGTCGGCTACGTGCTGCCGGCGCTCGCGCCATGGTGCCTGCTGCTCGGCTTTGCGGTGGCCCGAAGCGAACGCGCAGCGCGCTGGACACTCGGCGCCGCCGCCTTTGCGAGCGTTTCGATCGTGCTGCTGCTGGCCAACCCGGCGCTGCTCGAGCGCCTGAAGATCAAGCCGCCGGCGTCGTCGAAGGCGGCCGCGGCGGTACTCGCAGTGCAGCTCAAGCCCGGCGAGCGCATCGTCTTCGTCGACGAGATGTTCTACGACCTGCCGTTCTACGCCGGCCTTACCGTGGCGCCGCTGATTGCCAGCGACTGGGCCAGCCCCGAGCTGCCGCTGCGCGACAACTGGCGCAAGGAGCTGTACGACGCCGCGCGCTTCGACCCGGCGCGCGGGCGTGAACTGCTGGTACCGCTGGACCGACTGGCCGAGCTCGCCTGCCACACCCGGCCGGTCTGGTTCGTGCTGAAGCCGGCCAATGCGGCGCGCCTGGCCGGCGTGCCCGGCCTCGCCGCGGCGTACGCCGACCGCGACCTGCTGCTGCTGCGCGGCAGCGGCGCCTGCCGCTGAGCCGGACCGATGCAGCGCTTCGCCCGCTACACCCTGGTCGGCGCGATCGCGACGGCGGTGCACTATGCGCTGCTCGCGCTGGCGGTCGAGCTCGGCCACTGGCCGGCCTTTCTCGGCTCGGGTTTCGGCGCAGTGGTGGGTGCGCAGGTCGCGTTTTTCGGCAACCGCGCCTTCACCTTCGGCCACGCCGGCGAGCTCGCACCCGCCTGGCTGAAGTTCCAGGGCACTGCCTTGTTCGGCGCGGCGCTCGGCATGGTCGTCGTCGGCGCCGGCGTGCGTCTGGGGCTGCACTACCTGGCGGCGCAGGTGATCGCGACCCTCGTGAGCCTGCTGCTGACCTTCGCGATCAACCGCGCCTGGACCTTTCGCTCGCACTGAGGCCGCGCGCGGGGCCCGGAAGGGGCCTGCGGCTGCCGAAGGCCTTGGCGCGATACAAGCGCCAGGGCTGAGCATCATGGCGGCGGCGCGGCCACGCCGTACTTCTCGGCGATCTGGCCGACCTTGCCCGACTTCAGCAGGCGGCGCAGCGCGGCGCTGAACTCCTCGGCCTGGGCATCGCTCACCTTGGCGCGCGACAAGCCGACGCAGTAGGCGATCTTGCCGACGATGCCGGCGACCCGCAGGTCGGCGATGTGCTCCTGCCGGATCAGCTGCATGCCGACGTCGATGTTGGCCACCGCCGCCGCCGGTTCGGGGTAACGCATGCCGCTCAGCTTGCGCAGCAGCGTGGTGTTGTCGACCTCGACCACGAGCTTGATCCTCGGCGCCGCCTGCGCCAGGGTCTCGGCCGCCTTCGACGCCGCCGACGGGCCATAGGCGCCGAGCGTGTAGCCGTCGAGGTCGCTGGCCCGCAGGTAGGCGAGCGGCGACGAGCGGTGCACGAACACCGCGTAGGCCGATTCGATGATCGGCGGCGTCATGCGGAACTGCTGGTGGCGCTGCGGAATGTCGGCAATGGCGTAGATGCCGTCGACCAGCCCTTCCTCGGCCATGATCAGGGCCCGCCGCCACGGATAGATCTCGAGCTTGCACTCGCGCTTGAGCTCGGCGCAGACGGCCCGGATGGTCTCCGACATCGGGCCGGCGGCCTTGCCGTTTTCTTCGTAGGTGAAAGGCGGGAACGGGTCCATCACGAAGGTCATGGGATCGGCATCGCCAGCGAATACTTCGAGCGCATCTTCGTGCTGTTCCAGCGCCTGCACGGCGCGCGCGACTACCCGGGCACGGGCATTGGCCTGGCGATCTGCAAGAAGATCGTCGAGCGCCACGGCGGCGAGATCTCGGTGCAGTCGCAGCCGGGCCAGGGCTCGAGCTTCAGCTTCACCCTGGCGCGCCGGCAGACACCCGGGCGCGAAAGCGCAATATAGTCGGCAGCACCCTGCAATCGGGGAGCGGATCGAAGGCGTCCACAGAGGCGTTCGGCATTTGGAAGGGACGCATGCCATGGACATGAGGATGTTGTGGTGTTGCTGCACGTTGGCGCTGTTCGCGGGGTTCGCCGCGGCGCAGGAGGTCAAGCCCAAGCTGCCCGGTTCGGCGACCACCGCCGTCAAGCGCGGCAACCTGCTGCCCCCGCGAGTCGCCGCGCCGTGCAAGCCCGGCCATTGCCCCTTCGCGGGCCAGACGGTGACCGTGCTCAGCGTCGACAGCCCGGCGATCGGCGGCCCGGTCCTGGAACTGAAAGACGAGTTCGAGGCCGCCACCGGCGCCACGCTGGTGCCGGTGCAGGTGCCGCACGAGGAGGTCTTTGCCTTCGGCCGCTGAGTGCAGACCATGCTGCGCTCGCTGCGCACCTTGGGCATCGGCGCCAAGCTGACTCTGAGCTTCGGTGCGCTGGCCGGGCTGACGCTGCTGGTCGTGGCGCTCGCCTACATCGCCGGGCGCAGCGCCACCGCAGACATCGACCTGACCGAAGGCGTGCGCGGGCCGGCGTCGCTCGCATCGGCGCAGGCCCAGGCCAGCTTGCTGCGGATGCAGTTGCATGTGCGCGGCTACCTGGTGCTCAGCGACCCGGTGGACGTGGAGCAGTACCACGCGGCCCGGCAGGAATTCGAGAAGAGCCTCGCCTCGCTGCAGGCCATGTCCGGCAACTGGTCCGACCAGGACGCGACCAGGGAGCTGGCGGAACTGACGGCGACCTATGAGCGCTGGGTCAAGCTGCCGCAGGAATTGTTCGACCTGCACGACAACCCGCTGAAGAACCGGCCGGCGCTGCGGCTCGCGCGGATTCAGGTGCAGGCGCTGCGCGTGCAGATCCTGGACGAGGTGGACCACCTGATCGGGATCCAGAAGACCCGCGAAGACACGCCGCAAAGCCGCGAGCTGGTCACCGACCTGGTCGGCTTTCAGACCTCGTTCGATGCGATGGCGACCAACCTGATGGCCTACGCCGCTTCGGGCGAGCTCAATTTCAAGCTCGGCTATGGCCCGCAACTGGCGACCAACGCGACGATCTGGAACTCGCTGTCGGCCAAGCGTGCCCGGTTGTCCGCCGAACAACAGGCGAGGCTCGACGTGATCGCGCAGCAGCAGGCGCAGTTGCAAGGCGGTCTGGCACGCGCGCGCCACAGCCTCGCTGCGGCGCTGCTGCAAACCGGCGCCGGAGGCGCGCTGGCGGTCGGCTTGGCGGTCGCGATGGTGTTCCTGTTCCGGCGCCGCATCGTCGGGCCGGTGCATCGGCTCACCGACGCGGCCGAGCGGGTGGCCGCGGGCGACCTGTCGGCGCGCGCGAGCGTCGAGTCGGGCGACGAAATCGGTGTGCTCGCGAGCAGCATCAACACCATGACACAGCGCCTGGCCGAGACCATCGCCCACCTCGAGACGGTGTTCGCCGAGGCGCAGAACGCGAAAGACGCGGCCGAGGTGGCCAACCGCGCCAAGAGCATCTTCCTCGCCAACATGAGCCACGAGCTGCGCACCCCGCTCAACGCGGTGCTCGGTTATGCGCAGATCCTGCAGCGCGACCCCGGCCTGGGAGCGAGCGCCGCGACCGGCGTCGAGACGATCCGGCGCAGCGGCGAGCAGCTGCTGACGCTGATCAACGGGGTGCTCGACCTGGCCCGCATCGAGGCCGGCAAGATCGAGCTCTATCCGGACGCGGTCAGCTTGCCCGGCGTGCTGCGCACGGTGACCGACATCGTTCGTGTCAACGCGCTCGAGAAGGGTTTGCGATTCGACGTCGACAGCGCGGCCGACCTTCCGGCGTTTGTGCACGCGGACGAGAAGCGGCTCGGCCAGGTGCTGCTCAACCTGCTGAGCAATGCGGTCAAGTTCACCGAGCGCGGCCGGGTCCAGCTGCGCACGCGTTGCCTGGGGCTTGGCGATGCAAAGGTGCGGGTGTGCTTCGAGGTCGTCGACTCCGGCATCGGCATCGCCGAGGCGCAGCAGGCGACGATCTTTCTGCCGTTCGAGCAGGCCGGCGACGTACAACGGCGCTTCGGCGGGACCGGCCTCGGCCTGGCGATCAGCCGCCAGCTGGTGCGGCTGATGGGCAGCGATATCCGCGTCGAAAGCCGGCTCGGCCACGGCAGCCGTTTCAGCTTCGAGCTGGACCTGTCGGTCGCGCATGCGCCGCCACCCGACGCCGCCGCCGAGGGCCGGCCGATCATCACCGGCTACCTGGGCCCGCGGCGCAAGGTGCTGGTCGTCGATGACATCGCCGGCAACCGCGCGACGATGGTCGACTTCCTCACGCCGCTGGGCTTCGAGGTGATCGAAGCCGACGACGGCGAGAAGGGCCTGGAACAGGCCCGCACGAGCGCGCCCGACCTGATCCTGATGGACAGCGTGATGCCGGTGATGGACGGCCGCGAGGCCACCCGCCGGCTGCGCCGCTTGTCCGAGAGCCGCGACGTGCCGATCATCGTGGTGTCCGCCAGCGCGACCGTCGCCGACCAGCAAGACAGCCTGGCCGACGGCGCCAACGCCTTCCTGCCCAAGCCGGTCGACCTGGACCGGCTGCTCGACGAAATCGGCACGCTGCTTCAGCTCAGCTGGCTTGCGGCCCCGGAGGCTGCGCTGCCGACGGCGGCCGACCCAGCGGCTGCGACTGCGCTGGTGGCCCCGCCGGCCGAGGAGATCGACGTGCTGTACCGGCTCGCCAAGCTGGGCAACATGCAGCGCATTCGGGTTCGTGCCGACCATCTGGAGGCGCTGGACGAGGCCTACCGGCCGTTTGCCCAGCGGCTGCGCCAACTGGCAGACCGGTTCCAGTCGCGCGCGATCCTCGAATTCGTCGCAAGGTTCCGGTAGGGCTCGGGGCCGATCGGGTCTACAGTCGGAGGCGCGTTTCCGAAGTGACGAGGAGTTGGTCATGACTGGACAACGAATGCTCCAGGCCATCGAGATCCTGATGGTCGAAGACAACCCCGGCGACGTGCGCTTGACGCGCGAGGCGCTCAAGGGGGGCAAGGTGACGAACCAGCTGCACGTCGTCGAGGACGGGGTCGCCGCGCTCGACTACCTGTACCGGCGCGCGCCGCACGCGCAGGCGGCGCGGCCCGACCTGATCCTGCTCGACCTGAACCTGCCGAAAAAGGACGGCCGGGAAGTGCTCGCGGCCATCAAGTCGGACTCCGGCCTGAAGATCATCCCGGTCGTCATCCTGACCACCTCGCAGGCCGAGGAGGACGTGCTGCGCGCCTACAACCTGAACGCCAATTGCTACGTGACCAAGCCGGTCGACTTCCACCAGTTCACGCGCATCGTGCAGACGCTCGAGCAGTTCTGGCTGACGGTGGTGACGCTGCCGCCGAATCCGCCGGTGTAGCGGTCATCCCGGCGCACGCCGGGCGCACGCCGGGATCCATTGTTGGGCGTCGACGAGAGTGGATACCGGCTTTCGCCGGTATGACGACTCGGGCGCAGGGCTTGTCATCCCGGCCCTTCGACAAGCTCGGGACAGGCCGGGCTGCGCCCGCGCCGGGGTCCATTCGCCCTCGGTTCACCAGACCCGGCCGAGCTGCACGCCGGCGACCTGCAGATCCTGCGTGAACGCTTCACTGCCGAGGTAGTCCGCTTCGGCCAGCCGCGCCGCCGCGATCGGGTCGGCCACACTCGATGTGTCGGCCGCGCCGGGGTGGCAAAACAGCAGCCCGCCGCCGACCGGCAGCCCGGCCAGCCAGCGCTGCATGCACGCCTGGTAGCGGCCCGGCACGAAGTCGTAGACACCCGTCAAGACCGGGTTGTGGGCGATGCCGCGGCGCTGCAGCGCGCGCTGCAGCGCGCGCCCGCCGGTGCCGGCGATGAGCGCGCGTTTGATGCCGAAGCCAGGGCCGACGACCCGCCCGGTGTTGCGCAGCGCCGGCCGCGGCGAGCGCTCGGCGACGCTGTCGAGCACGATGTCGCGCACCAGCGGCAGGTGGTGCACATGCTGGTGGCCGTCGACGAACCCCGGCGCCTGGCCGGTCAGCTCGACAAACGCGGCCCATTGCGCCGCGAGCTCGGCCGCCAGCGCCGCGCGCGGCAGCAGGCGCAGATGCGCGCCGACGATCAGGCGTTCGAGCGACGGCAGGCGCGGCCAGGCGCGGCGCAGCTCGGCGCTCGCCGGCACGCCCTCGGTCAGGTTGAAATGCAGCCCGACCTGGACGCTGGCCGGCAGCTCGCGCAGCAGGCTCGCGCCGGCGCGCCAGTGCGGCGCATTCGTCAGGCACGAGATCGCGTTCAGGCGCTCGCGCCGCGCCAGCGCGGCGATGCCCAGCGAAACCCCCGGCGAGAGCCCGAAGTCATCGGCGCAGACCGCCAGCACCCGGCTCGTGCCGCTCATTGATCGGGCGTCAGCGCGCCGCGCCCGGCCTCGGTGCCGACGATGTAGACCGGGCGCTGCTTGACCTCGTCGAAGATGCGCCCGACATACTCGCCGAGGATGCCGATCGACAGCAGCTGCACGCCGCTGAAAAACGCCATTCCGGTGACCAGCGTGGCCCAGCCGGGCACGTTGTTGCCGTAGACGAAGTACTCGATAACGATCCACACCGCGAGCATGAAAGCGAACAGCGCCACCAGCGCGCCGAGCGCGCTCCACAGTCGCAGCGGCAGGTTGGTGAACGCGGTGACGCCGGTGAACGCGAGCCGCGTCAGCCCCTTCATCGAAAAGCTGCTGCGCCCCGACAGCCGCTCGGACGGCAGGTAGTCGATGATCTCGGTCCTGAAGCCGACCCAGGCGTACAGCCCCTTCATGAAGCGGTTGCGTTCCGGCAGCGACTTCAGCGCGTCGACGACGCGCCGGTCCATCAAGCGGAAGTCGCCGGCGTTGACCGGGATCTGCACCGACGGGTTCGAGTTCACCAGCCGATAGAACAGCCGCGTGCCGATCCGCTTGCGCCAGCTCTCGTCGGCACGCGATGCGCGCGCGGCGCAGACCATGTCGGCGCCGCGCTGCCAGGCCTCGAGCATGCGCGGCAGCAGGCTCGCCGGGTGCTGGCCGTCGGCGTCCATCAGCAGCACGACCTCGCCGCCGGCGCGGTCGATGCCGGCGGTCAGCGCCGCCTCCTTGCCGAAGTTGCGCGACAGGCGCACGTAGCGCACCCCGGGCTGCAGGAGCCACGGCCGCATCGCGGCCGGCGTCGCGTCGCGGCTGCCGTCGTCGACGACGATGATCTCCCAGCGCTCGGTCAATTCGGCGAGCTGGCGCGTCGCCTCGTCGAGCACGATCGGCAGGTTCTCGGCCTCGTTGAAGGCCGGCATCACGCAACTGATGGCGGGGCGGGTCGAGCGGGGGGCGTCGGTCATGCGCTGGCGTGGGTCGGGTTCAGCCGCGACTGTACGACGCCACAATGACGGCGCAACCCCGGGCCGCACCGATGCACTTTGACCTTCCGCCGTGGCGCGACTACCTGCGCAGCGCCGTGCGCGACGACCTGCTCGGCGCCGTCGTCGTCAGCGTGTTGCTGATTCCGCAGAGCCTCGCCTACGCGCTGCTGGCCGGCCTGCCGCCGCAGGTCGGGCTGTACGCGAGCCTGCTGCCGCTGGTGGCCTACGCGGTGTTCGGCTCGAGCCCGGTGTTGTCGGTCGGCCCGGCCGCGGTGCTGGCGCTGATGATTTCGCAGGCGCTCGCGCAGGCGCCGCCCGCTGTCGGCCCGCAGGCCGCGGCGCTGGTGCTGGCGGCCGAGGTCGGAATGCTGCTCGCGCTGGCGGCCTGGTGGCGGCTCGACGCGCTGGCCGCCTTGCTGAGCGTGCCGGTGCTGCACGGCTTCGAAACCGGCGCCACGCTGTCGATCGCGCTCAGCCAGCTGCCGGTGCTGCTCGGCGCGTCGGCGCACGGCTCGAACCTGCCGCAGGTGCTGGTGTCGTGGCTGCAGGCCGACACGGCGTGGCTGCCCTTGACCGCGCTGATCGGCGGCGTCGCGCTTCTGCTGCTGTGGCTGACCCGGCGCCATGCCGAAGCCTGGCTGGCGCGCCGGCTCAGCGCCGGCGCCGCGCGCCTGATCGCCCGCTTCGTGCCCTTGCTGGTGCTGATGCTCGCGATCGGGGTTGCGGCCTTGATCGACGCACGGGCCCGCGGGGTCGTGCTGGTCGGCGCGCTGCCGGACCTGGCCCCGCGCCTCGGCCTGCCGCCGCTGGCTGCCGAGCTGTGGTGGCGCATGTTGCCGAGCGCCTTGCCGATCGCGCTGGTGGTCTTCGTCAGCAGCCTGGTGGTGGCCGAGTCGCTGGCGCGGCGCCAGGGCGGCCGCGTCGATGCGCGGCGCGAGCTGGCGGGCCTGGCGGCAGCCAATCTGGCGGCCGCGCTCAGCTCGGGCATGCCGGTGGCCGGCAGCTTCTCGCGCAGCGCCGTCAACCTGGACGCCGGCAGCCGCACCCGCATGGCCGGGGTCTTCACCGCGGCGCTGATGGCGCTGGCGATGCTGCTGCTGGCTGCGCCGCTGGCGCTGCTGCCGGCGACGGTGCTGGCCGCGACCATCGTCGTCGCGGTGCTGTCCGGCTTCGAGCTGAGGCCGTTTCGCGACGCCTGGCGCTACTCGCGCGCCGAGTGTGTGTTGATGGTCGTGGTGGCGCTGCTGACGCTGCTCACCGGCGTGGGCTGGGCGCTCGGCGTCGGCGTGGCCGCCTCGATCGCGCTGCTGCTACAGCGGACCGCGCGGCCGCATGTCGCGCTGATCGGGCGTGTGCCGGGGACGGAGCACTACCGCAACGTCGGGCGTTTCGAGACCGAGCCGACCCCCGGCGTGCTCGCCCTGCGCATCGACGAGAGCCTGCTCTTCACCAACGCGCGCCAGTTGTCCGACGTGGTGCAGCAGCACCTGGCGCAGCATGCCGACGCGCACCGCGTGGTGCTGTTGATGTCACCGGTGAACCGCATCGACTTCAGCGGGCTCGAGGCCTTGAAGGCGCTGCACGAGATGCTGGCCGCGCGTGGCATTCGATTGGACCTGAGCGAGGTCAAGGGCCCGGTCGTCGACGGCCTGCGCGCCGGCGGCTGGTCGGATTGGTTCCGCGGCCGCTTGTTCCTGAGCCAGCATCACGCGATGCGCGACGCTCAGGACAGCGGGGTGTGCTGGCCGAGTTGAGACAAAGCGCCCTCCGCGTCATCCCGGCGAAAGCCGGGATCCAGAGCTTGCTCGATGATTGTTCGCTGCTCGGCGCAGCCCGCGGGTTCCGGCCCGCCTGCCGGGTGACTTTTCTTTTGCTGGCTCAAAAGAAAAGTCACCAAAAGAAAAGAGCCCAACACGATTTGGCTGTCGCGTTTGAGGTGGAAATCACGCTTGGTCTGGGAGCCGACCGCGCGAGCACTGTGGACCCAGGGTGAGGGGTTCGGCTTGTTTGCTCTTTCACTGCACCGATCGCCTCGGTGTTCACGGGGCCCGTCTCCCGGACCCAGGTTGAAGTTCCACCTTAAGCGCGCCGACCCGATCGTATTGAGGCCCTCCGCGAACGACCAACGAGCAAGCTCACAAAGTGGATCCCGACTTTCGTCGGGATGACAACGAGGCCGCAGCGCACGCCCTCAATGCCCCGCCAGCGGCCCCCAGATCTCCTTCAATCGCGCGTCGCGCCCGCAGCCGCTGCGGTAGTACTGGTAGCGGATCGGGTTCTTCCTGTAGTAGTCCTGGTGATACTCCTCGGCCGCGTAGAACGGCCCCGCCATCACGATCTCGGTGACGATCGGCTGCGTGAACGGCTTGTTCTTCTCGAGCGCCGCACGCGACGCCTCGGCGGCCTTCAGTTGCGCCGCATCGTGGGCAAAAATCACCGTGCGATATGGCGATCCGTGGTCGCAGAACTGCTGGTCCTTCACCGTCGGATCGATGTTGTGCCAGTAGTGCTCGAGCAGCCGCTCGTAGCTCAGCTTGCGCGGGTCGTACACCACCTGCACCGCTTCGGCATGCCCGGTGCGCTTGCCCGACACCTGCTCGTAGCTCGGGTTCGCAACCGTGCCGCCGGTGTAGCCCGAGGTGGTCGAGATCACCCCGTCGAGCTTGTCGAAGTCGGACTCGACGCACCAGAAGCAGCCGCCCGCGAACGTCGCCGTGGCGGTGGAGGCCTGCTGCGCGGCCGCGCCGGCACTGCCGAGCACGAACGCCGCGGCAGCAAGAAAGTGGGCGATGGTTCGGCGGTTCATGTCGATGCCGGGACGAAGCTCAGCGCGACCCCGTTGTTGCAGTAGCGCTTGCCGGTCGGCGCGGGGCCGTCGTTGAAGACGTGGCCGTGGTGGCCGCCGCAGCGGGCGCAGTGGTATTCGGTGCGCGGGAACAGCAGCTTGAAGTCGGTCGCAGTGATGAACGCGCCGGGCAAGGTGCTGTGGAAGCTCGGCCAGCCGGTGCCGCTGTCGAACTTCATCTGCGAGCTGAACAGCGCCAGCTCGCAGCCTGCGCAGCGGTAGGTGCCGCTGCGCTTTTCGTCGTTCAGCGGGCTTGTGAACGGGCGTTCGGTGCCGTGCTGGCGCAAGACCTGGTACTGCGCGGCGCTCAGGCGTTGGCGCCACTGCGCATCGGTCAAGGTCAGCGGCTCGGCCCGCGGCGGATCCGGCGCCGCCTGCGCGGTGGCGGCGCGCGGCGCGAGTCCGATCGCGGACAGCAGGGTCAACAAATGGCGGCGGGTCATGGAACAGCGCTCCTGAATGGGCTTGTACCCCTTGGTCGCAAACGCGGGCCCCGACCTTTCAGTTGCCCAAGCCCGAATCGGTGTCTTTTCGCCCCGGTAGGACGACGCCGCACGGCCGCGTCGGGCAAGGCGACAACTTGTTCACACGGGCATAGCGCTTGCCAGATTCATTTCAACAGAGAACACCATCATGAGCCTCGCCCTTTATCAATACCGCTTGTTCTGGAATGGCCGTCAGGGCGCAGCGCGCAGCGGCCGCCACACCCGCGTGCTCGGCAGCGCGCCGATCCTGCCGGGTGCGGAAACACTGCACGTCGAAGAGATCGACTACGCGCCCGAAGTCAATGTCGCGCAGCTGCGCGAGACCAATGACGACTGGCGCGACATGAGCGAGGCCGAAGTGGCGGGCGCCGAAACGCTGCTCGCGATGCTGGTGGCCGCCGAGTCGCAGCCGCTGCTCGCCGCCGCCTGAGCACGCCGCTGCGGCGCCGAAGGCTCAGATCGTTGCCATCCCGCCGTCGACCGAGGCTCAGGCGAGCACGCGCAGCAGCCAGCGGTTCAGGTCGGCCACTTCCTCGGCGCACACCGAGTGCGGCATCGAATACTCGTGCCATTCGACCGGATGGCCGAGCGCTTGCAGCGCGTCGCGCGACGCCGCGGCCCGGCCGATCGGAATCACCGGGTCCTGCCGGCCATGCCCCATGAAGATCGGCAGCCCCTCCTGCACCGGGTCGCGCTCGGCGGCGGTGGTGGCGGCGAGCGGCAGGTAGCCCGATAGCGCGACGATGCCGGCCAGCCGCTCGGCATGGCGCAGCCCCGTCAACAGCGCCATCGCGCAGCCTTGCGAGAAGCCCGCGACGACGATGCGCGACGCCGCCACGCCGCGCTCGCGTTCGCGCCGGATCAGCGCCTCGACCGAGGCAAGCGATTCGCGCAGCCCGGCTTCGTCTTCGCGGCGGTCGATCTCGGCGCCGAGGATGTCGTACCAGGCGCGCATCACATACCCGCCGTTGATCGTCACCGGCCGGGTCGGCGCATGCGGAAACACGAAGCGCACCGGGCCCACCGGTTCGAGCTCGAGCTCGTCGCAGATCGGGATGAAATCGTTGCCGTCGGCGCCCAGGCCATGCAGCACGATGACGCTGGCGCGGGGCTCGGGGGCGGTGTCGACTTCGATGACTTCGAGCGGCATGGCGGGCTTCCGTGGAGGGATGGTCAGACAGGACGGCGAATCGTACCCGCCTCCGGCCGAGGTGAATTTCGCACAAGGCCCAGGTTCAGATTCACCACAATCGTCACACCCCCTTACCTAAGCTTTGCAAGGACCGAAAGGCTCGAAGAGGGGAACACATGGACCTGACCGCCGAACGCCTGTTGAGCGTGCTGCCCGCCGCCTTCTCCCAGACCGCGGGCGCCAGCGCCAGCGCCGCGCTGCTGATGCGCGTGCTCGACGAGATCGACTACGGGGTGGTGCTCACGACCAGCTGCGGGGCGCTGCGCTACGCCAACCAGCTCGGCCTGCGCGAGCTCACCGGCCCCGGCCCGCTGCAGCTCGAGCACGGCCAGCTGCACGCCCGGACCACGCTCGACCAGGTGCCGCTGCACGCCGCGCTGTTCGACGCGCAGCGCGGCCGGCGCCGCCTGATCCATGTCGGGCACAACGGCGGCAGCCTGTCGGTGGCCGCGGTGCCGATGCCCGCGAGCGACGACGACAGCGGCGAAGCCCTGGTGCTGCTGGTGTTCGGCAAGCGCTGCGCCAGCGAAACCCTGACGGTCGACTTCTACGCCCGTTCGCACGGCCTCACTGCCACCGAGACCAGCGTGCTCAAGCGCATCTGCGGCGGCATGAAGCCGAAGGAGATCGCGCGCGAACACGGCGTCGCGATCTCGACCGTGCGCTCGCACATCTGCAGCATCCGCGTGAAGACCCAGACCGACAGCATCCGCGACCTCGTCAACCGCATCGCGGTGCTGCCGCCGATCACGCCGGCGATGAAGACGCTGAGCTTCAACGCGCTCGCGCCGTCGCCGCAGACCCCGGTGCACTAGGAGGGCCCCCCAGTCGCTGCGCTCCTGCCAGCCGGCTTGCAGGCCAGCCGGCTTGCAGGCCGGCTGGCGCTCCGGCGGGCATTCCCCAAGCAGTTGGGGAATGCTTTTCCGCCTCCGCCCCCCAAGGGGCTGAGCCCGGACACGAATCGTCCAGTGGACGATTCGTGCCTGGCGAGGAGGCGTTGCTCTGCAATGCCGCGGCCTGCAAGGCCCGGCCGGCTTGGGGCGGCCCGGCGCCGGCGGGCGCGGGCAGCGTGATAGAGTTTTCGCGGCGTTCCGGCTCATCGAGCCGCGCCGCGAAAGCCCGCTGCCGCCCATGGACGCCGTTGCCGAGACCCTTTCAGACGCCCAGCTCGCGGTGCCCGAATCGCTGCGCACGCTGGTCGCGCGCGGCCAGCCGCGGCGTTACCGCAAGGGCACGCTGCTGATCCAGGAAGGCGAACACGGCGACACGCTGTACATCGTGCTGTCGGGGCGGGTGAAGGCCTTTTCGCTCGACGAGCGCGATCGCGAGATCGTCTACGGCGTCTACGGCCCGGGCGAATACCTGGGCGAGATGAGCCTGGACGGCGGGCCGCGTTCGGCCTCGGTGATCACGCTCGAAGCCACCGCCTGCGCCGTCGTCACCCGCCAGACGCTGCGCGAGCACATCGCCGCCAACCCGGAGTTCGCGTTCGAGCTGCTGTCGCGGGTGATCCACCGGGCGCGCGTGGCGACCCAGAGCGCGCGCAGCATGGCGCTGCTCGATGTCTACGAGCGGGTCGTCAAGCTGCTCGAGACGCTGTCGCAACTGCAAAGTGACGGCAGCCGCGTCATCGCCGAACGCTTGACGCATGCCGAGATCGCGAGCCGGGTCGGCTGCTCGCGCGAAATGGTCAGCCGCCTGATGAAGGACCTGGCCAACGGCGGTTATCTGCGCACCGAAGGCAAGCTGCTGCGGCTGGCGGCGGCGCTGCCGCAGAAGTGGTGAGGCGCGCGACGGACCGGCAATGGTTCGGGCGAGCATCACATCGAGCGCTGCGGGCGACCGCAAATAGCCGGCGCGGTTGAGTCCTCATCGACCTCGTCCGAGGTGTCGGGGCCTCGATGCCGTGTGGACCGCATGGCGGCCGGATTCCGTCGCCGTTCCTCATCAATGCTTGGGACAGGCTCCTCCTGAGGAGGGATGTTTTTCGCCACAACCGGCGGCTATCTTGGCGTTCGTACCCGGCAATTCTTCGCCACGCGTCGAGCCGGGCCTTGTTGGACACATGGATCTCGGAGGACAACATGAACCTGACGAAACTCGCGACATTGATGGCCACCGTCGGCTCGCTGGGCGGCATGCTGGCCGGCTGCGGCGGTGGTGGGGGTGGCAGCGCCACCCCGGCCCCGCCGCCGCCGCCCCCCACCATCAACCTCGCCACCAAGGTGGTCGACGGCCCGATCTACAACGCCACTGTCTGCTTCGACAAGAATGACAACGGCGGCTGCGACGCCGACGAGCCCAGCGGCAAGACCGACACGAACGGCGCGGTCACGCTGACCGTGCTCGAAGCCGACGCCGGCAAACACGCGCTGATCGCCATTGTCGACACCGACGCGGTCGACCGGGATCATGGCCCCGTGACCCAGCCGTACACGCTGACCACCACCGCCGACAAACCCGCGGTGCTGAGCCCGTTGACCACGCTGGTCAAGGCATATGTGGAGGCCTCGAGCCTCAGCACGTCCGACGCTGAAAAGTCGATGCAGGACCAGCTTGGCCTGCAAGGCTCGATGTTCACCGATTTCAGCAACAGCAGCGGGCCGGACGCCGCCACGCTGGCGCAGTTGGCGCGGGTGGTGGTGCTCTCCAAGGCCCGGGCCTATGCCGCGCTGAAGGCGATCGAAGGCACCAAGGACAGCGACGGCAACACCATCACCCGCGGCGACATCGAGCGCGTCATCGGGCACCTGCTGGCGCAGGAGGCGGGCGACTTCGCCGCCCTGCTGGGCTCCGACGCGGTGCGCAACGCCGGCACTCCGGCAGAGCTCGAAGCAGCGCTCAATGCCGCCGTCATCGCGAAGCTGGGCAATCCGGGTCAATTGGATGTCGCGGCCGCCATCGCAGCGATGAAGCAAGCGAAAACGGCGACGCCCGACGCGCCGAGCGCCCCAGCGCCCGGCGCGTCGCTGCGCTGGCTGACGTTCAGCGACGCCGGCAACTGGTACTTCCGCCTGTTCGAAGCCACCGCGCAGCAGAACACCGTCGACAGCAACGGCATGCGGCACTTCAGCGAAGAGCGCAAGCGGGCGCAGAACGGCGTGGTGGAAGTCTGGGGCGCGAGCAGCAACTTCACGCGCACCGACCTGTACTGGACCGGCACCGAGTGGTTTGCCTGCCCCACCGGCTACGAGCACAGCGCCACGCCGTTCGACACCGCGGGCAACAGCGAGTCGCGCTACTGCAACGCCTGGGCCAGCAAGAGCCACCGCGCGGTGCGCGACATTGCCGGCGCGAAACTGTCCGACATCGTTCGCGAGATCCGTGCCTACCCGTTGCACGACGCCGAAGGAGACTTCAGCCAATGGGGCCTGAATCCGGACGATCCGCGGCTGGCCAACCTGAGCTTCCCGGCGGGCTCGAAGCTCGTGTACCAAACCAGCGTCGACATCACGAACCCGCCGGGCTACCGGCCGGGTGACCTGCTGAAGATCTTCAACGCCGACGTTTCTCAGGGCGTGCAGGCGGAGTGCAACAAGGTCACGTCCGTCAACTTCGCCGACTTCCAGGTCCAACCGAAGACACTGGCAGAGATGGTCGCCGGCAGCCCCGGCACGCCCTGCGTGTACGGCACCAACAGCGACACCGGGCCGCGCAACGAGTGGTGGAGCAACAGCACGGTGGGCCTCGGCACGGTGGCGGGCCCTGCCTCGGCCAACCCGTACTACACATCGAACCGTGCGCTGCGCATCGGCTTCGGCGCTGGCCAGAGCGTGACCTTCTACAGCTGTGCGATCCGCGCCAATGGCGGGTCGATCCGCAACTGCAATCCCATCGGCAGTGGCAGCTACAGCATCGAGGCGCTGGGCGATGCGCAGGTGATGCGCTTCAGCGGCGCACCGGCCGAGGCGGCGCCGCTGACGTATTCACGCTTGTTCGTCGAACGCGGCGGCAGCGTGTACTACGCCTATCGAACCAAGGTGCGCGCGAGCAACTCGATCCGCACGAACCTGGAAGCCACCGACGCGTTGTTTGCACCGCTGGGCATCACCCGTTGAGGCGGGGTCCGCAAGCCCCCGCAATCTGCGACGGGCTTCGCCCCGCTCCGGCGGGGCCCTGTTGGCCCGGCGCTCAGCGGGCGGCGGTGCCCGGGTCGGCGCTGTCGGCCGGCCGTGCGACGGCGGGGGGGCCGAAGCGCTGGACCGGCTTGTCGGCCGCGGCATAGACCGGGCCGACGATGGGCAGCAGCGCTTCGATCTGCTGGATGCGGTCGGTGCCGGCCGGGTGGGTCGACAGCCAGGCCGGCGGCGAGCCCTTGCTGGCCGCTGCCATCTTCTGCCACAGCGTGACGCCGGCGTGCGGGTCGTAGCCGGCGCGCGCGGCCAGGTCCAGGCCGACCGTGTCGGCTTCGGACTCGTCTTCGCGGCTGAACTTGAGGGTCAGCAGTTGGCCGCCCATGTCGGCGAAATAACGCCCGGTGTTGCCCAGGCCGAACAGCGCCGAGCCGATCTCGACCGCGCCGCGCGTCAGCACCGTCTTGCCCATGCGCTCGCGCGCGTGTTCGCGCAAGGCATGGGCGATTTCATGGCCGAGCACGATGGCGACCTCGTCGTCGCTCGCCTTCAGCAGCTCGAGCAGGCCGTAATAGACCGCGATCTTGCCGCCCGGCATGCAAAAGGCGTTGATCTGCTTGCCGCCGAACAGGTTGACTTCCCACTTCCATTGCGCGGCGCGTGGCGTCGACTTGAGGTTCGGCGAGTTGCTGAACGGGATCAGGCGCTGCGCGATCACGCGCAGGCGCTGCAGCTGCGGGTGGCTGGGCGGCGCGAGCGCGTTGCGCTGCGCCATCTGCGCAAGCATCTGGCGGTACTGGCGCGCGGCGGCGGCTTCGATCTGGTCGGCCGGCACCAGCTTGGCAGCGGCCGAGCGATCGTCGACGATCACGCCGTCGGCCCACGCCGGCAGCGCGAGCGACGCGCCGGCGGCCAGCAGCCCGGCGCCGAACAGGCGGCGCGAATGCAGGCCACAAGCGCAGCCGCAGAGGTGCAACGCATCCGAGGGGAGGCGGGAATCGAAGTTCATGGGTGTTGGGACACGGAAACGCGCAGTCGGTTCAGTCATCGGCCAGCGGCGCGTTCGGGTCGACCTCCAGCGCCAGCACCGGCCTGCGCAGCCACCACAGCATGAACAGCGCCGGCAACGCGGCGAAGGTCGAGACGATGAAAAAGCTCGGCCAGCCTATCGATTCGGCCAGCACCCCGGCCAGCGGTCCGACCCAGACCCGGCCGACCGACGCAAACGCCGACAGCAGCGCGAACTGGGTGGCAGTGAAGCGCTGGTTGCACAGGCTCATCAGGAAGGCGAGGAAGGCGGCGGTGCCCATGCCGCCGGTGATGTTCTCGCAGGCGATCACGAGCATCAGGCCGCCGTCGACGATGGTCGGCTCGCTGAGCTTGACGAACCACCAGTCGAAGGCCGGCAGCGTCAGGCCCGGCAGCACGCCCTTGCCGTTGACGGCGAGCCACCAGAACCCGAGGTTGCTCAGCATCTGCAGCACGCCGAAGCCGAGCAGCGCGCGCCACAGGCCGATGCGCAGCATCAGCGCGCCGCCCAGCAGCGCGCCGCCGATCGAGAACCACAGTCCGAGCACCTTGTTCGCGACACCGACTTCGGCCTGCGTGAAGTGCACCGCCTGCAGCAGGAACGGCGTCATCAGCGCGCCGGCAAACGCGTCACCCAGCTTGTAGAGCACGATGAAGGCGAGGAAGGCGAGCGCGCTCTCCTGCGCGAAGTAGTTGCGCAGCCCGCCGAGCAGCGTCTCGAAGCGCGCCAGCTTGGCGGCCGCGGCGGCCAGCGGCAGCGTGAACAGCATGCCCAGCACCAGCGCCAGCAGGTCGACCCATTTTTTCTGCAGCGCCGGCGGCATCGCACTGCCTGACCAGAACGGCGCCAGCAGCGCATCGGCGATCGGCGGGCCAAACCGTTCGCTGACGATGAAGCCGATGCCCACCGCGACCAGCACCGCGATGAAGCCGAGCACGTCCTGGCGCGCCGCGCTGCTCGGCACGGCGGCATGCTTGAGGCGCGGCAGCGCAAGCAGCGACAGCGCGGCGGCGGCCACCATCAGAGCGGCCATGAAGCGATAGACCTCGGGCCAGGTCCAGCCGCCGCCCTGTGTCGGGTCGACCCAGATGAAGGCGATGCCGCCTGACAGGATCATCGCAATGCGGTAGCCGGTGACGGTCAGCGACGCGCCGAGGCCACGTTCGTGGGGCCGCAGCAGGTCGGTGCGGTAGGCGTCGATGACAACGTCCTGCGAGGCCGAAACAAAAGCCACCAGCACCGCGATCAGCGCGAAGCTGCGGGTCGCCGCACTCGGCGAGGTGCCGGCCATCCACCACAGCGCGGCGGCCAGCGCGAGCTGGGTCAGCACCAGCCAACCGCGGCGCCGCCCGAGCAGCGGCAGGTCGAAGCGGTCCATCAGCGGCGCCCAGAGGAACTTGAAGGTGTAGGGCAGCCCGACGATGCTCAGGAATCCGATCGTCGCGATGTCGACATGTTCGACGCTGAGCCAGGCCTGCATCGCCTGCCCGGTGAGCGCGAGCGGCAGGCCCGAGGCGAACGCGAGCAGCGTCACCACCAGCAGCCGGTGCGCGGTCGCCAGGCTGAAGCGGGGAGGCGCGCCGGTCTGCGCTGCGGGGGAACTCATCGGCGCATTCTAGGGAGCCGCCTCGGGTCATCCCGGCGAACGCCGGGATCCACTCTTCCCGTGGCCAGCGGCGGCCCCCGTGGACCCCGGCTTTCGCCGGGGTGACGCTTCCCGGGTGACACTACTGCCAGACCACTGCGCCCGGCTTTTCCGCGATGCCTTCGAGCAGCGCCCCGTAGCGCTGCTCCATCGGCTGGCGCTTGAGCTTGAAGGTCGGCGTCAGCAGCCCGTTTTCGATCGTCCACGCGTCGTTGGTCAGCATCAGCTTGGCGACCCGCTCATGGGTCGGCAGCCCGGCATTGATGGCGCCGAGCATTGTGCCGAACGACTGCTGCACGGCGTCGCGCGGCTGTGCCTTGCCGATGTCCGACAACACACCGAGGGCGACCGGCTGCGCCAGCCCGCGCCCCAGCACACACACCTGCTCCAGCCAGGCGTTTTCCATCAACCGGCTTTCGATCGGCGCCGGCGAAACGAACTCGCCCTTGGCGGTCTTGAACTGCTCGCGCACCCGGCCGATGATGCGCAGCGCGCCGTCGGCCGTGATCTCGCCCATGTCGCCGGTGCGGTAGTAGCCGTCGCTCGTCATCACCTCGGCGGTCTTCTCGGGTTCGCGGTAGTAGCCGTCCATGATCGACGGGCAGCGCAGCAGCACCTCGGCGTCCGGGCCGAGCTTGAGCTCGACCCCTTCGTACGGCTTGCCGACGCTGCCGGCGCGGCGCTCGGCCATCGTCGCGGTGGTGGTGCCCTGGCCGAAGGTCTCGGTCATGCCGTAGACCTCGTCGATCTTGATGCCGAGCCGCGCGTACCAGTCGAGCAGCGCCGGCGAGATCGACGCCGCGCCGCTGTACACGCCATGGGCCTTGTCGAGTCCGAGCGCGCTGCGGATCTTCTTGCGCACCATGCCCGACAGGATCGGGACGCGCAGCAGCCGATCCAGCTTGGACTGCGGCATCTTAGCCAGCACGCCCATCTGGAAGCGTGTCCACAGGCGCGGCACCGCGAAAAAGACGGTCGGCTGCGCGGTCTGCAGGTCGTGCGCGAAGGTGTCGAGCGACTCGACGAAGTAGACGCTCATGCCGCTGTACAGGCTGCCGATCTCGATCATCGCGCGCTCGGCCACATGCGACAGCGGCAGGTAGGAGATGGCGCGGTCCTGCGCTCCGATGTCGATCTGCTTGAGGCCGTTTTTCACCGCCGCGTCCATCTGCCGGAAGCGCATCACCACGCCCTTGGGGTTGCCGGTGGTGCCCGAGGTGTAGACGATGGTCGCCACGTCGTCGGCTTGCGGCAGCTGGGCGAGCGGCAACGGCGCATGGCTCTTGACCAGCCTGTCCCAGTCCTCCCCGGCGAGCCGGCCGGGGTACGGAAAACTGATGCGCGGCAGGTCCGCCGGCAAGGCCGCGTCGACCGCCGCCGGCTCGTCGAGCTTGCCGACGAAGACCAGCACCGCGCCGCTGTGCGCGAGCACGAAACGGGTCACCTCGCTCGATTGGTTCTGGTACAGCGGCACGCTGACATGGCCGGCCATCAGGATCGCCAGGTCGGCCAGCAGCCAGTGGGCGCAGTTCTTCGACGCGATCGCGATCCGGCTGCCGCGCGGGTAGCCGCGCGCGTGCAACGCGGCGGCCATGCGCCGCACCTCGTCGAGAGTCTGGGCCCAGGTCCAGGTCCGGAATTCGCGCGCTACCGGCTGGTGCAGGTAGATCGCATCGGGCTGTTTGTCGGCCTGCCCGATCAGGGCATCGATCATGGTGTTGAAGGGAATCGGAGATGGCATGGGGTCCTGACTGCTCGGCCGAAGGGCCAGTCTAGGCATCTACGCAAGCGGCGCGAATCCGGATTTGCGCGCTGACTGCGCGGGTTGCAATCAGTGCGTCGAGGCGGCGGTCTGTTGCTGCGGCACGGCCACCTGCGCTCCGATGTGGCGCCCCAGAAAATCAAGCACGGCCTTGTAGTAGCGCTGCTTGTTCCGCACGTGGCCGATGCCGTGGCCTTCGTCGTCGAACATCAGCCACTCGTATTGCTTGCCGTTCTCTTTCAACGCAGCCATCATCTTGCGGCTGTGCGCGATCGGTACGCGCTGGTCCAGTCGGCCGTGCGCCAGCAGCAGCGGCACCTGGATGCGTGCCGCCTGCTTCAACGGCGACACCTGGTCGAACTGCTCCTTGCCCTGATCGAGCGTGCCGATGCGCGCGCGCTGGAACTCACGCCCGACCGGGTTGGAGTTGCGGTCCGACCAGTCTTTGAGCATGTATTCGATGTCGGACACCCCGGCGAAGCTGATGCCGCATTTGTAGAGCGCCGGTGTCTTGACGACGCCCCACAGCGCCGCATAACCGCCGTAGCTCGCGCCATAGATGCAGATGCGGTTCGGGTCGGCGATCTTCTGCTCGATGAGGTGGTTCACCCCGGCCGTGATGTCGTCCTGCATGGCCCGGCCCCACTGCCCGAACCCGGCCTCTTCGAAGCGTTGGCCGAAGCCCGACGAGCCGCGGAACTGCGGCTGGAACACCGCGTAGCCATTGGCGGCGAGGATCTGCACCTCTTCGTTCCACTGCCAGCGGTCGCGCACACTGGGCCCGCCGTGAATCAGCACCACCAGCGGCGCCGCAGCGCCGCCGCTCGCCGGCAGCGTGAGGTAGGCCGGGATCACGAGCCCGTCGGTCGAGCGGTACTCGATGGTCGCCATCGGCAGCATCTTGTGCGGATCGACCTTGGGCTTGACGCTGGTGGCCTCCCACATCTTCATGCCGTCGGTGTCGACCACGAACCAGCGGCCCGGATCGACATCGCTGTACGAAAACACCAGCAGCCGGCCACGCGGGTTGCCCGACAGCAGGTTCACGCGCTGCGGCAGGGCCGCGTCGATCGCGTTTTGCAGCGACGCCCAGCGCGGGTCGAACCAATGGACTTCGGGCTTGATGCCCTCGGTGATGACGCTGTTGAAGGTGGGCTGGTCGAGCCCGGTGGCGTTCAGGATGTCCTCGTGCGGGTGCCCGGCCATCAGCTCGACATGTTCGTGTTTTTGCGTGTCGTAGAGAAAGATCGCCGTCGTGTCGCGCTGGTGGCGCGAGTGCACGATCAGCGTGTGGGGCTCGGGTGGCACGAACAGCGGCGTCCAGGCGTCGGCGGTCACCGGCACCTCGTCGAGCAGTTGCCACTCGGACTGTTCGTCGGCGCGGTACCAGTTGCTGAGCTTGGTCTTGTCGGACCAGAACGCGGTGTCCATCATCGTCACGGCACGCATGGCGCCGTTCGCATCGAAGGCCCAGTGCACCGGCGTGCCGGACAGCGACACGCGGTACTTCTTGCGTTCGCCGGTGCGCACGTTGACCTGGCTGACGCCGCCATTTTCGAGGTCGTGAAAGGCCAGCACCCAGTCGGAGAGCACGCCGTTTTCCCGCCGGCTGCGGATGAAACGCTCGCCGAGCACCAGCCTGGACTTGCCGGCCAGGTCGACCACCTCGCAGCGGCGGTTCTCGTAGTCGACGGCGAGCAGCTCGGGGCTGACCCATGCGGCGCGGATCGGCGACGACCCGGTGTGCTCCGGGCTGACCAGCATGCGCGCCGCCAGCGTCTGCGCATCGAGCACGAACAAGGCCGACCTGAAGCCGTTGAAACCGATCGCCGCAAGTTGTTTGCCGTCGGGCGAGATCGCCATCGAGCTGATCGCCGTCGGCGCGAGGATCGCGTCGAGGTCGGCGGCGCCCGGCACCGCGGCGGCGAACAGCGGCGCGCAGGCGGCGAGCAGACAGGCGAGCGCGCGGCGGATCACAGCGTGAAGTCGTAGTCGATCACGAGCGGCGCGTGGTCCGAGAAGCGCTGCTCGAGGTAGATGTGCTCGCGCAGCGCCTTGGCCGCGATGCCCGGTGTGGCCAAGTGGTAGTCGAGCCGCCAGCCGACGTTCTTGGCCCAGGCCTGGCCGCGGTTGCTCCACCAGGTGTATTGCTCGGGGTGCGGGTTGAGCGTGCGGAACACGTCCACGAGGCCGATCTGGTCGAGGCAGTGCGACATCCAGGCCCGTTCCTCGGGCAGGAAGCCGCTGTTCTTCTGGTTGCCCTTCCAGTTCTTGAGGTCGATCTCCTTGTGCGCGATGTTGATGTCACCGACCAGGATGAACTCGCGCTCGCGCTTCAGGCGCACCAGGTGCGGCGCCATCAGCGCGAGGAAGCGGTACTTGGCCTCTTGGCGATGCTCGCCGCTCGAGCCGCTCGGGAAATAGCAGCTGATGACGCTGAGCTTGCGCGCCGGCGTGTCGTAGCGCACCTCGACGTAACGCCCTTCGGCGTCGAACTCGGGGTTGCCGATGCCGATCTGCATGTCGCTCGCCGCGTGGCGCGAATAGACGCCGACCCCCGAGTAGCCCTTCTTCTCGGCAAAGTGGAAATGGCCCCGCATGCCGGCCACGACGTCGAAGCGGCCCGCCACGTCGGCGGCCTGGGCCTTGATCTCCTGCACCCCCATACAATCGGCGCCCAGGCGCTCGGCGAAGCTTTCGAAGCCCTTGCTCGCGGCCGAGCGAATCCCGTTCAGATTCAAGGTCACAAGACGGAACACGGAGAACCCCTTCCAATGAGCGCGACCGCAGCCGTCGACAACCTGGCGCAAGACTTCGTGAAGTTCTCGGTCGAGGCCGGTGTGCTGCGCTTCGGCGAATTCAAGACCAAGGCGGGCCGGCTGTCGCCTTATTTTTTCAACGCCGGCCTGTTCGATGACGGCGCCAAGCTCGGCCGTCTGGCCGAATTTTATGCCCGCCGACTGCTCGCCTCGCGTGTCGAATTCGACATGTTGTTCGGCCCTGCGTACAAGGGCATCACGCTGGTCGCCGCCAGCGCGGTCGAGCTGGCGCGGCTCGGGCGCAACCTGCCCTACGCCTACAACCGCAAGGAGGCCAAGGCGCACGGCGAAGGCGGCACGCTGGTCGGCGCGCCCCTCGCGGGCCGGGTCGTCATCATCGACGACGTGATCACCGACGGGGCCTCCAAGCGCGAGTCGGTCGACATGATCCGCGCGGCCGGCGCGCAACCGGCCGCAGTGCTGATCGCGCTCGACCGGATGGAGCGCGGCGGAACCGATGACAACCTGTCGCAGCACTCTGCCGTTGAGGACATTCAGCGTGAGTACGGCATGCCGGTGCTCGCCATTGCGACGCTGGCGGATCTGCTCCAGTATCTGCGCTCGAACGACGATCCGGCGCTGGGCGAGCACTTCGCCAAGGTGGCGGGGTACCGCGAACGTTACGGGGTGTGAATGGGCAGAACGGGCAGTCAGGCGCGACGGGGGGGCAAGGCATGGCTTGGCGGGCTGCTGGTTGCCGTGTCGACGGCCGCCGCGCCGGCCGGGGGCGCCAACCCGGTGCCCGCCGCCCCGATCTACAGCTGCATCGATGCGAACGGAAAGCGCTTGACGTCCGACCGGCCGATTCCGGAATGCGCTGCGAAAGAACAGCGCCTGTTGAATCCGGACGGCTCGGTGCGCAGGATCGTGCCGCCGACGATGACCGCCGACGAACGTGCCGAGGCCGAAGCGCATGAACGCCAGGCCGCCGCCGAGCGGGTCGCGCAGCAGGATGCGATCCGGCGCGACCGCAACCTGATGGTCCGGTTCCCGAACGAAGCGGCCCACAACAAGGCGCGCCACGCAGCGCTCGACGATGTGCGAACGGCGGTCCTGCTGTCTGAAAAGCGGCTCGGTGCGCTGGCCGCCGAGCGCAAGCCGCTGACCGACGAGGCCGAGTTCTACCAGGGCAAGCAGCTGCCGGTGAAACTGAAAACGCAGCTCGACGCCAACGACGCCGCCACCGACGCCCAGCGTTCGCTGATCCAGAACCAGCAGCTCGAAATCGGGCGCATCAATTCGCTGTACGACGCCGAGCTCGCACGTCTGAAGAAGCTCTGGGCCGGCGCGCCGGCGGGGTCGATGGGGGCGCTGCCGGTGGCGCAGACGGGGTCGGGGGCGAAGGGCAAGGCTCGGTAGCGGGAGTGTCATCCCGACGAACGTCGGGATCCACTCGTTGCGAAGCGCGCTTCGGCTGGCAGTGGATCCCGACTTTCGTCGGGATGACACACAGGTCAGCCGAGCTTCTTCTTCAGCAGCTCGTTCACCTGGGTCGGATTCGCCTTGCCCTTGCTCGCTTTCATCGCCTGGCCGACCAGCGCGTTGAAGGCCTTGTCCTTGCCGGCGCGGTACTCCTCGACCGACTTCGGGTTCGCCGCCAGCACCTCGTCGAGGATGCGTTCGAGCTCGCCGCTGTCGCTCATCTGCTTCAGGCCCTTCGCGGCGATCACCGCATCGACGTTCGTCTCGCCGCCCCACAGCGCATCGAACACCTGGCGCGCGCCGTTGTTCGAGATCGTGGCGTCGGCGATGCGCGAAATGAGTTGCGCGAGCGTGGCCGCGCTGACCGGACTCGCATCGATCTCGCGCCCCTCGGCGTTGAGCCGGCGCGAGACCTCACCCATCAGCCAGTTCGCGACCAGCTTGGGCTGGCCGCAGACGAGCGCTGCGGTTTCGAAGAACGCGGCGAAGGCCTTGCTCTGCGTCATCATCGCCGCGTCATGGGCGGGCAGCCCGTACTGCTTCTGGAAGCGCTCGGCCATCAGGCGCGGCAGCTCGGGCATTTCGGCGCGCACCCGCTCGATCCAGTCCTGCGCGATCACCAGCGGCGGCAGATCCGGGTCGGGGAAATAGCGGTAGTCGTGCGCGTCTTCCTTGCTGCGCATCGCCCGCGTTTCGCCGCTGTCGGGGTTGAACAGCACGGTCGCCTGCTGCACCGTGCCGCCGTCTTCGATCAGGTCGATCTGCCACTGGATCTCGTAGTCGACCGCCTGCTGCAGGAACTTGAAGCTGTTCAGGTTCTTGATCTCGCGCCGCGTGCCGTAGGGCGCGCCGGGCTTCCGCACCGACACGTTGGCGTCGCAGCGGAAGCTGCCCTCCTGCATGTTGCCGTCGCAGATGCCGAGCCACACCACCAGCGCATGCAGCGCACGCGCGTATTCGGCTGCCTCGACGCTCGATCGCATGTCGGGCTCGGTGACGATTTCCAAGAGCGGCGTGCCGGCCCGGTTCAGGTCGATGCCGGTCTGGCCGGCGTAGTCTTCGTGCAGCGACTTGCCGGCGTCTTCTTCGAGGTGGGCGCGCGTCAGGTTGACCTTGTGCGGGGTGTCGCCGACGAAGAACTCGACCGTGCCGCCTTGCACCACCGGTGTCTCGTACTGGCTGATCTGGTAGCCCTTGGGCAGGTCGGGGTAGAAGTAGTTCTTGCGCGCGAAGATCGAATGGTTGGCGACCTTGGCGCCCACCGCCAGGCCGAAGCGGATCGCCCGTTCGACCGCGCCGCGGTTCATCACCGGCAGCGTGCCCGGCAGCGCCAAGTCGACTGGCGAGGCCTGGGTGTTGGGCGCCGCGCCGAAGGCGGTCGGCGAGCCGCTGAAGATCTTGCTCAGGGTCGACAGCTGGGCATGGGTTTCGATGCCGATGACGACCTCGTAGCCGCGGATCAGTTTGCTGTTGCTGCTCATCTCAAAATCCCGCCGGCGCGCGGCCATGCCAGTCGGTGGCGAGCTGGAACGCGTGTGCCGCGTGCAGCAGCCGGCCTTCGTCGAAGTAGTTGCCGATCAGCTGCAGCCCGACCGGCATGCCGCCTTCGCCGAACCCGGCCGGCAGGCTCATGCCCGGCAGGCCCGCCAGACTCGCCGGCAGCGTGAAGATGTCGGCCAGGTAACTCGCTACGGGATCGTCGCCCTTGCCGCCGAGCTTCCAGGCCACCGTCGGCGCGACCGGCCCGGCGATCACGTCGCATTGCGTGAAGCAGCGCTGGAAGTCGTCGGCGATCATTCGGCGCAGCTTTTGCGCCTGCAGGTAGTAGGCGTCGTAGTAGCCGTGCGAGAGCACGTAGGTGCCGATCATGATCCGGCGCTTCACTTCGGGGCCGAAGCCTTCGCCGCGGCTGTGCCGGTACATCTGGTCGAGCGCGCTGCCCTTCGCATTCGGATCGAAGGGCACCTTGGTCCGGTGCCCGAAGCGCACCCCGTCGAAGCGGCTCAGGTTCGAGCTCGCCTCGGCCGGCGCGATGATGTAGTAGACGGGGATCGACAGCTCGGTGCGCGGCAGGCTCACGTCCACGAGCGTCGCGCCGAGCTTCTCGAGCTCGGCTAGCGCGGCGCGCACGGCGCCGTTCACGTCGGCCGCCAGCGCGGCGGGGAAAAACTCGGCCGGCAGCCCGATCCGCAAGCCCTTCAGCGGCTGGGCCGGCGTGGCGCCTTCGCGCGGCTGCAGCATCGACGCGTGAAAGTCCTGCGGCGGGCGCCGCGCGCTGGTCGAATCGCGTTCGTCGAAGCCGCTCATCGCCGACAGCAAGAGCGCACAGTCTTCGGCGCTGCGCGCCAGCGGGCCGGCCTGGTCGAGGCTGGAGGCGAAGGCGATCATGCCGTAGCGCGAACACACGCCGTAGGTCGGCTTGATGCCGGTGACGCCGGAAAAGCTCGCCGGCTGGCGGATCGAGCCGCCGGTGTCGGTGCCGGTCGCCGCAGGCACCAGCCGGGCCGCGACCGCGGCGGCCGAGCCGCCCGACGAGCCGCCCGGCACACGCGCCATGTCCCACGGGTTCTTGACCGGCCCGTAAGCCGAGTTTTCGTTGCTCGACCCCATCGCGAACTCGTCGCAGTTGAGCTTGCCGAGCGTCACCGTGCCGGCCAGCGCGAGCTTGTCGACGACCGTCGCGTCGAACGGGCTGCGATAACCGGCGAGCATCTTCGAGCCGGCGGTGGTCGGCAGGTCGCGGGTGACGAAGATGTCCTTGTGCGCCAGCGGCACACCGACCAGCGCCCCGGCGTCGCCGGCGGCGCGGCGTGCGTCGGCCGCGGCCGCCTGCGAGAGCGCAGCGTCGGGATCGCTGTGCAGCCAAGCGCCCAGTTGTTCGTGACTCGCAACCCGCGCGAGCAGATGTTTCGTGATTTCGACGCTGGAAACGGCCTCGGCGCCGAGCGCCCGGCCGAGCTCGGCCACGCCCATCTGGTGCAGCGCCTTCATTCGATGACCTTCGGCACCAGGAACAAACCGTCCTCGACCCGCGGCGCGCTGCGCTGGTTCAGCTCGCGCTGATCGACTTCGGTGGGGATGTCGTCGCGCAGGCGCAGCGCCACCTCGCTCACGGCGGAAAGCGGCGTGTACAGCGGCTCGACGCCGCTGGTGTCGACCGCGCTCATCTGCTCGACGATCGAGAAGAAGCCGTTCAGCTGGGTCAGCATCGCGGCCTGCTCGGCGGCGTGCAGTTCGAGCCGCGCCAGGTGGGCGATGCGGGCGACGTCGTGGGGGGTCAAAGCCATGGGGAATCTGCTCTGGAACGTGGTTCCCACAGAGTGGGAACGATGGGGGATCGGGTATTATCTTCGGTTATCCACAAGCCCCTGGGGGCACGCATGCGACGAGGTTTCATGCGGCTTCCGGGCCGTTTCTGTGCCCCCATTTTCACTCGCTCAGCGTCGCCGCGCGGGCAGCTGAACGCATAAGACAACACCATGTTCGGATCCTTTCGTCGCTATTTCTCGACGGACCTCGCCATCGACCTCGGTACCGCCAACACGCTGATCTATGTGCGTGGCAAGGGCATCGTGCTCGACGAGCCATCGGTCGTCGCCATCCGCCACGAAGGCGGACCGAATGGCAAGAAAACCATCCAGGCGGTCGGCGCCGAGGCCAAGGCGATGCTCGGCAAGGTGCCCGGCAACATCGAAGCCATCCGCCCGATGAAGGACGGCGTCATCGCCGACTTCACCGTCACCGAGCAGATGCTCAAGCAGTTCATCAAGATGGTCCACCCGCGCGGCATCCTGAAGCCGAGCCCGCGCATCATCATCTGCGTGCCCTGCGGCTCGACCCAGGTCGAGCGCCGCGCGATCCGCGAGTCGGCGCTCGGCGCAGGCGCGAGCGAGGTCTACCTGATCGAAGAGCCGATGGCCGCGGCGATCGGCGCCGGGCTGCCGGTGTCGGAAGCCTCGGGCTCGATGGTGGTCGACATCGGCGGCGGCACCACCGAGGTCGGCGTCATCTCGCTCGGCGGCATGGTCTACAAGGGCAGCGTGCGGGTCGGCGGCGACAAGTTCGACGAAGCCATCATCAACTACATCCGGCGCAACTACGGCATGCTGATCGGCGAGCCGACGGCCGAGTCGATCAAGAAGAGCATCGGCAGCGCCTTCCCCGGCTCCGAGGTCAAGGAGATGGAAGTCAAGGGCCGCAACCTGTCCGAAGGCGTGCCGCGCAGCTTCACGATCTCGAGCAACGAGATCCTCGAAGCGCTGACCGACCCGCTGAACCAGATCGTCTCGAGCGTCAAGAACGCGCTCGAACAGACCCCGCCCGAGCTCGGCGCCGACATCGCCGAACGCGGCATGATGCTGACCGGCGGCGGCGCGCTGCTGCGCGACCTCGATCGCCTGCTGGCCGAAGAAACCGGCCTGCCGGTGCTGGTGGCCGAAGACCCGCTGACCTGCGTGGTGCGAGGATGCGGCATGGCGCTCGAGCGCATGGAGCGGCTCGGTTCGATCTTTACCTCAGAGTGAACGCGACATGAGCGCGGGCCGGCGCGCGAGCCCGAGCGCCGGGCCGCCCCAGGCCGGGCTCGATCCCCTCGGGGGATCGACCGCGGTAGTCCGCGGTCGAGGGGCGGACAATCCCCACGTGGCCGGCTTTTTCACTTCAAACATCTGATCGAGGCGACGTGGCAATCCCGCTTGGCACCCTCGACCGAACCCCGCCGCCGTTTTTCCGGCAGGGCCCGTCGGCGTTGACCAAGCTGATGTTCTGCTCGGCTTTGGCGCTGTTCCTGATGGTCGCCGACACCCGCTTCAAGATCACCCAGCCGCTGCGCACCGTGGTCGCCACCGTGCTGCATCCGATCGAGCGTGCGCTGCGCGTTCCGGTGGACGTCTGGAACGGCGCCAGCGACTACCTGATGGGCCTGCAGCGCGCGTTGAGCAACGAAGCCGCGGCGCGTGCCGACCTGGCGCGGCAGGCCGAGCGCTCGTCGCGGGTCGACCAGCTGCTGGTCGAGAACAACCGGCTGCGCGCGCTGCTCGGCCTGCGCGCGAGCCTGACAGTGCGCTCGCAGCCGGCCGAGGTGCTGTACGACGCGCCGGATCCGTTCTCGCGCAAGGCCATCATCGATCGCGGCCTGACCCAGGGGGTCGCGCTCGGCGCGCCGGTGATCAACGAGGCGGGTGTGCTCGGCCAGGTGACGCGGGTCTATCCGCTGTCGTCCGAAGTCACGCTGCTGACCGACAAGGACGCCGCGATTCCCGTCCTCAACACCCGCACCCAGGCGCGCAGCGCGGCCTTCGGCATCGCCACCGGCTCGGGGCTGGAGCTGCGCTTCATGGCCGGCAACGCCGACGTGCAGGTCGGCGACACGCTGCAGACCTCGGGGGTCGACGGCGTCTACCCGCCGGGGCTCGCGGTGGCCAAGGTGAGCGCGGTCGACCGCAAGGTCGACTCGGGCTTCGCCAAGGTGATGCTCACTCCGGCTGCGCCGCCCGACGGGGTGCGCCATGTGCTGGTGCTCGAGCCGCTGGGTCTGCAGTTGCCGCCCAAGCCCGAGCCGACGCCGCCGCCCGAGCGCAAGCCGGCGCCCAGAAAGGCGGCCAAGAAATGATCATGCCGCGCAGTACCGACCAGCTGCTGCTGCCGGTCAACCCGCTGTTCGTCTGGGTCACGTTGCTGCTCGCGTTCGGCCTCAACATCGTCCCGCTCGGGCGCAACCCGGCGATGCCCGACTTCCTGGCGGTGGTGCTGGTGTTCTGGAACGTGCACCAGCCGCGCAAGGTCGGCATCGGCCTCGCGTTCATGTTCGGCCTGATGATGGACGTGCACGACGGCGCCATCCTCGGCCAACACGCCCTCGCCTACACGCTGCTGAGCTTCTTCGCGATCACGATCCACCGGCGGCTGCGCTGGTTCACGGTGCCGTCGCAGGCGCTGCAGATCCTGCCGCTGTTCGTCGCGGCGCATGCGGTGAGCTTCATCGTGCGCATCTTCGCCGGCGGCATGCTGCCCGGCTGGGTGGTGCTGCTGGCGCCGGTGCTCGAGTCGCTGCTGTGGCCGGTGGTGACGGTTTTGCTGCTCGCGCCGCAGCGCAGAGCGCCCGATCGGGACGAGAATCGGCCTCTGTAGTCTGAAGATCTTGTCGTGACCGAACTCAAGAATGTCGAACAGGAACTGGGCCGCTTTCGCATGCGCCTGGTGGCGGCCGGCGCGTTCGTGCTGTTCGCGTTCGGACTACTGGCAACGCGGCTGGTCTACCTGCAGGTCTACAAACACGAGGAGCTGTCGGTCCAGGCCGAGAACAACCGCATCGCGGTCGTGCCGATCGTGCCGAACCGCGGCCTGATCGTCGACCGCAACGGCGTCGTGCTGGCCAACAACTACTCGGCCTACACGCTCGAGATCATGCCGTCGAAGGTGGCCGACCTCGACGCGACCATCGACCAGATCGCCGAAGTGATCGAGGTGCAGCCGCGCGACCGCAAGCGCTTCAAGCGGCTGATGGAAGAAAGCAAGAGCTTCGAGTCGCTGCCGATCCGCACCAAGCTGAGCGACGAAGAGGTCGCGCGTTTCACCGCCCAGCGCTTTCGCTTCACCGGGGTCGACATCAAGGCGCGCCTGTTCCGCAACTACCCGCTGGGCGAAGTCGGCAGCCATCTGATCGGCTACATCGGGCGCATCAACCAGAGCGAAAAGGAAAAGATCGACGACTCCGAAGTCGAGGCCAACTACCGCGGCACCGAATACATCGGCAAGCTCGGCGTCGAGCAGAGCTACGAGTCCGAACTGCATGGCCAGACCGGCTTCGAAGAGGTCGAGACCAGCGCCGGCGGGCGCGCGGTGCGGCGCCTGAAGAGCAACCCGGCGACCCCCGGCAACACGCTGGTGCTGTCGATCGACATCAAGCTGCAGGCGATGGTCGAGCAGCTGTTCGGCGAGCGGCGCGGCGCGCTGGTCGCGATCGACCCGCGCAGCGGCGATGTGCTGGCTTTCGTCAGCAAGCCCAACTTCGACCCGAACCTGTTCGTCGACGGCATCGACAGCGAAAACTGGAAGGCGCTCAACGAGTCGCCCGACAAGCCGCTCTTGAACCGCGCGATCCGCGGCGCTTACCCACCGGGCTCGACCTACAAGCCGTTCATGGCGCTGGCGGCGTTGAGCCTTGGCAAGCGCAACCCGCAGCAGGCGATCAGCGACCCCGGCTTCTTCATGTTCGGCGGCCACCGGTTCCGCGACGACAAGGAAGGCGGGCATGGCTCGGTGGACATGGTCAAGTCGATCGTCCAGTCCTGCGACACCTACTACTACATGCTCGCCAACGACCTGGGCGTCGACGCGATCCACGACTTCATGAAGCCGCTCGGCTTCGGCCAGCTGACCGGGATCGACATGCAAGGCGAGTTGAAGGGGCTCTTGCCGTCGACTGCCTGGAAGCGCGCCGCCTACCGCAAGGCCGAGCAGCAGAAGTGGTACGCCGGCGAGACGATCTCGCTGGGCATCGGGCAGGGCTACAACAGCTTCACGATGCTGCAGCTGGCGCAGGCCACTGCTGCGGTGGCGGCCGGCGGGCAGCGCTTCAAGCCGCACCTGGTGCGGGCGATCGAAAACGTCGAGACCCGCGCCCAGCGCAAGCTCAGCGGTGACGCGCTGCCGCCGCTCGTCTTCAAGCCCGAGCACATCGCGGTGATCCACCAGGCGCTCTACGGCGTCACGCAGGAAGGCACCTCGCGCAGCTCGTTCGTCAACGCGCCGTACCAGTCGGGCGGCAAGACCGGCACCGCGCAGGTGGTCGAAATCAAGGCCAATGAAAAGTACAGCGCGAGCAAGATCGACGAGCGCCACCGCGACCACGCGCTCTACACCGCGTTCGCGCCGCTCGATGCGCCGCAGATCGCGATCGCGCTGGTGGTCGAGAACGCCGGCTTCGGCGCCGGCGCTGCCGCGCCGATCGCGCGCCGGGTGTTCGACTTCATGCTGCAAGGCCAGTACCCGAGCGTGGAAGACATCGCCGCGACGCAGGCCGGCACCGCGACCGCGCCGATCGGCAAACAGCGGCCGGTGGCCGACGTGCCATTGCCGGGCAGCACCGTCAATGGCGCGGCCGAAGCGCGGGTCGCGTTGCGCGACGAGGCGGCGGGCAAGGCCAAACCTGACTAGCGACATGGTTCAGCCACGAGTTCACCCTCACCCCAGCCCTCTCCCGCAAGCGGGAGAGGGAGCAAATACAGGCTCCCTCTCCCCTGTACTCGGGGGAGAGGGCTGGGGTGAGGGGGCGATGCGGGGCGCAGCTGAACATGGTCGCTAATCAGGAGCCCAAATGAGCGCAGTGTTCGACAAACCGTCGGCGTGGCAGCGCATGCGCCCGGTCTTCAGCGGCTTCGACGGCCCGCTGATCGCCGCGGTGCTGCTGCTCGGCTCGTTCGGCCTGGTGACGATGTACTCGGCCGGCTTCGACCACGGCAGCCGCTTCATCGACCACGCCCGCAACATGGGGGTCGCGGTGGTCGTCCTGTTCCTCGTCGCGCAGGTCTCGCCGCAGCGCCTGATGCGCCTGGCGGTGCCGCTGTACACGATCGGCGTCGCGCTCCTGATCGCGACCGCGGTGATGGGCGTGACCAAGAAGGGTGCGACCCGCTGGCTCAACGTCGGCGTCGTGATCCAGCCGAGCGAGATCCTGAAGATCGCGATGCCCTTGATGCTGGCCTGGTGGTTCCAGCGCCGCGAAGGCCAGTTGCGCACGCTCGACTTCGTGGTCGCGCTCGTCTTGCTGGCGATTCCGGTCGGGCTGATCGTCAAGCAGCCCGACCTCGGCACCGCGATCCTGGTGTTTTCGGCCGGGCTGTACGTGATCTTCTTCGCCGGGTTGTCGTGGCGGCTGATCATTCCGGTGCTGGTGCTGGCCGGCGCGGCGATCAGCGCGGTGGTGCTGTCCGAGGGGCACATCTGCCAGCCCGAGGTCAAGTGGCCGATGATCCGCGACTACCAGAAGAACCGCGTCTGCACGCTGCTCGACCCGACCACCGACCCGCTCGGCAAGGGCTTCCACATCATCCAGGGAATGATCGCGATCGGCTCCGGCGGCGTCGACGGCAAGGGCTTCATGAAGGGCACCCAGACCCACCTCGAATTCATCCCTGAACGCACGACCGACTTCATCTTCGCCGCGCTGTCCGAGGAGTTTGGGCTGATGGGGGTGGTGGCGCTGCTGCTCGGCTTCTGCTTCCTGATATTTCGAGGTTTGATGATCGCCGCCGAGGCGCCGACCGTCTTCACGCGGCTGCTGGCGGGCGCCATCACGCTGAGCTTTTTCACCTATGCGTTTGTCAACATGGGCATGGTCAGCGGCATCCTGCCGGTGGTCGGCGTGCCGCTGCCGTTCATCAGCTACGGCGGCACCGCGATGGCCACGCTCGGGCTCGGGCTGGGCATCCTGATGTCGATCGCGAAGAACCGGCGGCTGGTGCAGTCCTGAGTGCAGGACGATGCTGAAGGTCGGCGTCATCGGCATCGGCAACATGGGCTTCGGCATGGCGGCGCGGCTGCGCTCGCTCGGCTGGCCGGTCGCGGTGCGCGACATCGATGCCGAGCGAGAGTTGGCCGCCGCGGCGCTCGGCGCCCGGCTGTGCGGCACACCGGCCGAGCTGGCCGCGGGGTGTGACTGCGTGATCGTCGTCGTCGTCGATGCGGCGCAGACCGAGCAGGTGCTGTTCGGCGCCGACGGCGCGGCCGCGGCGCTGCGGCCCGGGGCGAGCGTCATGCTGTGCCCGACCCTCGCGCCGCAGGACACCGAGCGCTTTGCCGCGGCGCTCGCGCAGCGTGGCATCGATTGCATCGACGCACCGGTCTCCGGCGGCCCGGCGCGCGCGCTCGACGGTTCGATGAGCCTGATGCTCGCGTGCGCCGACGCGGTGTACGAGCGCCATCGCGAGCTGATCGATGCGCTGTCGGCCAAGGTGTTTCGCATCGGTGCGCGCCCCGGCGACGGCGCGCGCACCAAGCTCGTCAACAACCTGTTGGCGGTCATCAACCTGGCCGGCGCAGCCGAGGTGATGGCACTGGCCGAGCGCATGGGGCTGGACCTGACACGAACGCTCGACGTCATCGAACAGTCGAGCGGGCAAAGCTGGATTGCCGTCGACCGGATGCGGCGCGCGTTGGCCGGCGACTACGCGCCACGTGCCCGCACGACGATCCTCGACAAGGACGCGCAGCTCGCACTCCAGATGGCCGCCGCCGCGCGGTTCAGCGTGCCGGTCGGTCAAGCCGCGGCGGACGCATTTCGCCGCGCCTGCGAAGCCGGCGCCGGCGCGCTCGACGATGCCGCGCTGTTCGAAGTCGCGCGGCGCCGAACCCCCTGACGGGTCATCCCGGCGAACGCCGGGATCCACTGTTGAGAAGCTCGCTGACCGCCCAGAGTGGATACCGGCTTTCGCCGGTATGACAGTGCCGGATCAGCCGCGGTGCCGCTTCGGCTTCGCCAGAAACGCCGCCTCGATGTCCAGCGTGCCGCGCACCCCGATATCCGCACCGTGCTTCTTCAACCACGCCGTCGCGGCGTTGCGGCCGAAGTCGAACAGTTGCTCGAGGAACTGGGCGTCGGTGTTGAACTTGCTGCTCGGGCTCAACGGCGACAGGCCGGCGTCGTCGGCCACCATGTGCAGCCGCATGTCCTTGTACTGCCCCGGGTCGAGCTTTTGCTCGCGCACCAGGCGCGACACGAAGCCGATCGCACGCATCTCGCCGATCAGGCTCGCGTTGAAGGTGATCTCGCTCAGCCGATCCAGGATGTCCATGCTGCGCTGCGGCGTGCCGGGTCGCGAGAGCGGGTTGATTCGCACCAGCAGCACGTCGAGCGAGCGGCTGTCGTAGATCAGCGGGAATATCGCCGGGTTGCCGGTGTAGCCGCCGTCCCAATACGGCTCGCCGTCGATCTCGACCGCCTGGAAGATGAACGGCAAGCAGGCCGATGCGAGCAGCGCGTCGACGCTGATCTCGCGTCCGCTGAAGATCCGCGCCTGGCCGGTGTGAACGCTGGTCGCGGTGACGAACAGGGTGGTATCGCAATGCTGCATCGCCGCTGCGTCGACGTGGCGCTCGAGCACCTCGCGCAGCGGGTTCAGGTTCATCGGGTTGAACTCGTAGGGGCTGAACGAGCGGAAGAACGAATTCATCCACTGGTAACCGGGCATGTTCTCGAGGCTGAAGGGGTTGCTCGCACCCGCGTTCTGGCCGTTGCCGAACGGGCTGAAGATCGCGCCGGCGCGCGCCACGTCGAGCCAGAACTCGCGCAGTGCGTGGCGTG